>Ga0180007_10000503_pt1 | contig 65590 bp, 63 predicted proteins | sample MM_PC_MetaG_FD_121122 | JGI IMG/M metagenome (GOLD analysis project Ga0180007, IMG submission 121122) | Groundwater microbial communities from the Aspo Hard Rock Laboratory (HRL) deep subsurface site, Sweden - MM_PC_MetaG | ecosystem: Environmental > Aquatic > Deep subsurface > Groundwater... | reverse complement strand
TGGCAAAAGCTTGCAAACAAGAGAATATTAAATGTTTCCATATTACAACTGATTGTGCTTTCGACGGAAAAACTGGAAATTATAGTGAAGATGATTTGTTCGATGCTGAAGATGTATATGGGATGTCAAAAATAGGTGGTGATTCGGCAGATTGCATGATTTTAAGAACATCAATTGTTGGTGAAGAAAAAGGGCAAAACCGCTCACTGCTTCATTGGGCAAAAAGTCAGGCAGGAAAAGAAGTAAACGGATTTACAAATCACATCTGGAATGGGGTTACTACTGTTTATCTATCAGAAATTATTGAAAAAATAATAAATGAAAATTTATATAAAAATGGCTTATTTCACATTCATTCTCCACAGTCTGTAACAAAATTTGAACTATTACAAATATTTAATGAAGTGTATCAATTGAATCTTAAAATAAATCCAACAGATGGAAAACCAAGTGTTGATAGAAGTCTTAGTAGCATTTACAACATTAATTCAGAATTAGTTAAAAAAACTATTAAAGAACAAGTTTTTGAGATGAGAGAGTTTTTTATATGAAAGAAATGCTAACCTCAGCTAAACATAAACTGCAAGGAACATTAGTATCCGAAATATTTAAAGGTGATATACCAAGTATAGTTAAATTTTTAATAAATAATTCAGATAGCATTTTAGAAATTGGTTGTGGAATTGGAGATTATCTAAAATTTACAAATTCTAATCAATCAGTTGAAGCCGTTGAACCACATTCTCCTTACATCAAAATTGCTCAAGAAAGGGCACCATGGGCTAAAATTCATAATTCGGATGCGCATACATTTTTTAAAACAAACAATAAAAAATTTGACTTAATCTTAATGATAGATGTGATAGAACATTTAGAAGAAGAGCAATCAATTCAAATGGTTGAAGCAGCAAAAAAAGCAACAAAAAATATACTGTTTTCTCAAATTCCTTATGGTATTCACATGCAAAATCATGATGAATGGGAATTGGGAGGTGAATATTGGCAAACACACAGAAGTTTTTGGAATGAAGAAAATATTGGAAAATTAGATTTTGAAAAAGTATTTAAATTAGATGATTTTTATGAGTCCAAAGAAATTTTCGAGAAAGATTATAATTCAACAATTCTTGGTTTTTGGTTTTCCCATAATGGGGTATCAAATTTTGATAATTTATCCAAACAGTTTAGTAAATATTTTGAATTACAAAATTTTACCACGTGGCAAAAAGCATATGTTGATGGTTACAACTCTTCTATGGGAAATCATATAAATTATTTCTACAATACATATATTTCAGAAATAGGCTTTTATAACAATCTTGAAATGGCAAAGAAAGTAGTTGAGTTTGCACCAGGTGATGCTTCTTTTATGCAAGTGTTTATTGAAATGTTTCCCGAAAAGGAGTTTAGTTTAATTGACATTTCGGAAAAGAATTTGGATGAAATTAGAACAAAATTAAAAAAACACGAAAATGTTAATTTTTATTTAAATTATCCAGAAGTAACAGATTTAGAAAATATTGATTTAGCATTTTCGTTTCTTCTATGCCAGTCAATGCCAAAAACTTTGTGGATTTCGCATCTTGAAAAAGTTTATAATATGTTAAATATCAACGGCGCATATTTCTTCCAATTTGCTTATCATCCAGATGGCTTTGCCAATGATTCAATAGAAGTTGCAATTAGTGGAGGTAATAAATATACTCCCGAAGAGATTGCAAACCAGCTTGAAAAAACTGGTTTTAAAGGATGTGATTTCACAATTCCCATTGAACTAAAAGAGCTTAATACAGATATAATTTGGTATTTATGCAAAGCATATAAATAGGTGTAAATAATTATGAAGATCAAGAAGATTGAATTAGTGAACTTTTCCCTCAACTTAGGTGAATTACACAATTTAAGTGATTTCGAGCATTTTAATCCTGTCTTAAAATGTATTGATGAGAAAGGAAATAATTTAACAGCAACAATGAGATTGCATATAAGTGAGCCGCTGGATAAATTAATTTTTGCTGATCCTCGCCAATTTGAGGATGGTGGTATATCCGCAAACTCTGTTGGTTCTAAAATTATTAGGAGAAAGAACTCATACACAGATAAAATTGATGAAAATATTGCCAAAAACATCTTATCTGATAAGGATATTGATTTTTTTGAAGTGGATATAGAAGCTTTAAAAAAGATGATGTTAAAAGATTATGATTTTGATAATGAAGTCGAAAAATTTAGAAATTCAAAGAAATTAACAAATAAAATAGCTTTTACTTGTCACGACCCAAATATACTTGGTGGTGGAAATATAATCCTTTTTAGATTAATTAATTGGTTAGCGGAATTAGGAGTTGAAGTAACGGTTTATTCATGTGGCTCACCTCCTTCGTGGAAAAAAGTTTATGCCGAATTTCGCTGTTTTAAAACATATGATGAAATGTTTGCTGCAATTGAAGAAGAAATTGTAGTTCTATACTCAATGTGGCATATTGAAGGTATGTTAAAAACAAATCCTATTGGAAAAAAGGTTTATCATATTAGACAAATATATGAACCATTTCATTATGGGCAGGATTATGCTTCAATGATTGGTAGTAAACCGCCAATTCAGTTATTGGAAAGTTTGCCAATTGGAGTAATTACAATATCGCCACATTTGAAAGATTATTATAAACGGTTGAATAATATAGACAGTTTTTTGATTTCAAATGGATTGGACCCAGAAGTATTTTATCCAACAAAGGAAAAAAACATTAACAAAAAAAATGTAAAATTAGTTAGTGTGGGCGACCCAAATCATTTTGTTAAAGGCACAAAAGTTTTAGCTGAAGCACTCATTAATTTGGCAAAAAAAAGGAATGATATCGCTTTTGAATGGAGAATTGTAAGTGGTTCCAAGAGAAATATTGATTTTGGTGAATTGCCAGCCAATCTAAAAATAATCCATCTTTCTGGATTGAATCAAACAAAAATGAGAGAGGAATATAATAATGCCGATATTGCTGTTAATCCATCATTATATGAAGGATTTGGCTTGCCATCACTTGAAGCAATGTTGTGTGGTACGCCAGTAATTCAAGCGGATAATTTAGGTCTCGATTTTATACTCGAAAATGAAAAAGATTGTTTAATTGTACCAGTAAATGATTCTTCTTCAATGGCAGATTCAATTGAAAAAATAGTAGATGATAAAGACCTTGCTAAAAAACTAAGCATAAATGGATATAAAAAAGCAATGCTTCATACTACTTATCATCAATTTAATATGTTTTATGAAGTATTTGAAAATATTTTAAATATTAAGTTCAATGCTGATAAAACTAACAAAATCAAAGCAAAATTAAGCAAAAACGTAGTTGATGTAGAAAATAGTTCAAAGGATATTTCTATCAATAAAGATTATTCTCCATTAATTTCAGTTGTTATTCCATCATATAATCAGGCTGAATATTTAAAAGAAGCTTTGGATAGTTTATTTGCTCAAACTTACAATAATTGGGAAGCTGTTATAATCAACGATGGTTCAAAAGACCACACTAAAGAAGTGATGGAGAGTTATGCCAAGAAAGATTCAAGAATTAGACCTTTTTCAAAAGAGAATGGAGGAATAACTTCTGCGTTAAATGCAGGTCTTGAAAAATCAAAAGGTGAATTTTTCTGTTGGCTAAGTTCGGATGACCTTTTTTATCCCCAGAAATTGGAATTGCAAGTAAATGCTTTTAAGGATTTAGACGATTCATATGCTTTAGTCTATGGAAGTTTCGACATTTTGCAACATGAAACTAATACAATTGACGTTCAACCATTTCAAAATCCGCTCATTCCAGGGTGTGAGTTTCCCGAAGCAATGAAATTTGATTTTATTGATGGTTGTACTATAATGATTAGAATGAATGTTATGAAGGAGGTAAATGGTTTTAATCCATCTATTATTCATTCTCAAGATATGGAATTATGGGTGAGGCTGGCTTCATACGGTTATAAATTTCATATTGTTCCGCAAAAGTTAACTATCAGACGAGTTCATAAGGCACAATCTTCAACTTCTAATATGATTCACTGTAGATATGATGCTGCTTGGATGATGAATTTTTACTTGGACAACTACAATTTAACAGAAATGTATAGATATATCGATTTTGGCTCCAAACAAGGAATTGAACGATTTATTGAGCATTTTGTTGGAAGAATGTTACATACTGAAGCAAATATAAATCACCCACTACTTCAAGAAAAATATTGGAATTGGTTTGTTGAAGGAATAAAGGCATTTCAACCTTCTTTACAAAATATCTTGTTAAGAAATATTCTTATTCAATTAATTAATAATAGAACAATTACGTATAAAATAGACTTTTACATTGAAAAATGTATTGAAGAGTTAAAAAAAGAACGAAAATTCAAGAATATCATATATAATTATTCTGTGCAAAATAGAGAATTTAGCCAAATTTCTAGGTCTTCGGATTTGTTCAGCGAAGAACTATTCAATTATGGATTGAACCTATTAGTAAACGCTTATACTCCACTTTTTGCACAAGAATTAGCGTTTCATGATGTTAATAAAATTGTTGACACTCCATATAGGTTGGCGCATAGTGTTTTTAGATATCTTTCTCAGTTTGATAATCCTCATAGAGAAATTGTAACTCCTTTTATTGATTTAAAACTCATTCCAGAAACAGAATTAGAAGCAATCAATTTGTTTTGCGATTTGGCATTTCCACAAATTGCAGATTTTCTAAAATTAAACCTTCAATTTGCAATAAATGGAGAAATGAATATAGATAGAATTGCAGAATCGGAAGATAAAATTAAAGCAATGCCAACCAAAGATAAAAAGAGATTAGAAGCTATTTGCAACTTACATCCAACATCTGTTATTCTAAATTATTGGTATGCCTTAGCACTTGCAGAAGAAAATAAAATTGAAGAAGCTTTAAATGTAAGCTGGAAAATCTATGAGGTAAACAATGTATTTTTCAGTTGGTTTATGGCTTTTCAAATATCTCTTTGGGCGGAAAAGGTTAAAGATTATGATAAAGCATTTTATGCAATTATCATAGCTGGCGAACTAAATCAATCTTCGGAAATAGTTAAATCTAAGTTAATTAGTTTAACAGAAAAACATGGACAAAAGAATCAGATAATTCCAACACCCAGAAAATTTATTGAGAACGAGCTAAAAATTGATCTTCCACGAACAGAACTTAAAGATTGTGAAGTGATTCCAATGTTAAATGGTAAATTTGTGTTTAGTGCAATTTGTTTAGATTCATTAGGAAATGAATTTAAGGTTGGAGGAAATATTGATTATGCCGAAAAATTTGAATCTATTATTGTAACCAATATTAGCACTCAAAAAAAATATTATCTTCTTGCAAAAGATATTTTCAATTTCTTCAAAAATTCTTATAATTTTGATAGTGCCACAGACAATTACTTAAAAAACACTTTAATTGAGAACAAAAATTTAAGCATTGCTTTCTCTATTCCTAATGCATCTGTCATTAGTGGTGGTTCAATAATTGCTTTTCGTTTTGTTAATTGGTTAGCAAAATTAGGAGTTAATGTAGCAGTATATTCTAATAGTTTGCCACCAAGTTGGATAGAACTTAATGCGGAATTTCATACTATTATTAAAGATGTGGAAAGATATAACTCAATTAGAGAACCAAATATTGTTGCGTTTTCAGTTATAGAATTACAAAAACTCCTGCGTTTTAACTCTGGACAGAAACGAATTTTCCACCTTGCCCAAGTTATTGAAGACTTCCATTATCATGGTTTTGATTTTGAATCAATAATGAAACCCAAAGGAATTTTTGAAATTTTGCACTCATTACCCGTTGGCAGAATTTCAATTTCGCAACATATAGATAAATATTTGTTGCAGAATTATAAGCAAAAATCATTTTTAATTGAAAATGGAATTGATTTATCCATTTTTAAACCAAAATGGAAAAAAATGATATCAAATGACGAGCTAACAATTACCACAATTGGAAGTCCTGACAGAATGCTAAAAGGAGTGAGCGATGTTGTTGACGCAGTAAAATTGCTAGCAGAACGTCATGTTGAATTGAAAATTAGACTGATTATCTTAAGTGGTCACAAACCTCAAATAAATAAGTTTATAAGCACATTTCATCATAATATTAATGTTACTTTATTATGGGGATTGCAACCAACCGAAGTTAGGGATATTTACCATCAAACCGATATTTACGTCAACGGGTCGTGGTATGAAGGATTTGGGCTCCCAAGTTTAGAGGCTATGGCTTGTGGTGTTCCAGTTGTTCAGGCTGATAATAAAGGGTTGGATGGAATTGTTGACAATAAAGTTAATTGTTTGTTATATCAGCCTTCAAAAGTTGATAAATTATCAAATGCCATTGAAGAACTATACTTAAATAGTGAATTGCGAGAAAAGATAATAGTAGAAGGATTAAAAACAGCTGACAAATATTCGATTTCTAATCAATTTCAAGCTTTTGTAACTGAGTTTGAAAAAATATTGATTTGTAAATTTAATGATAACGTTGTAAAATCAATTAAGGAAGAAATTCAGCGTGGAACAATTAAAGAGAAAATAGTTGAAAGTAGCAATTTACTTCATCCAGTATTTTCAATTATTGTAACAATTAATGAACATGAAAATGAAATTACAAAAACATTAAACTCACTCCTTTCTCAAAAATATGGTAAGTGGGAAGCTGTTATTGTCTATTCTGGGAAGAATTCTAAAGTTTTATCCACAATTAGAAGTTTTTCAACAAATGACACAAGAATTAAATATTTACAGCTGCCACCATCAAAATATTCGGTGATGCTAAATGCTGGTTTGAAGCAGAGCAATGGTGAGTGGATAATTACAATGCCTTCGGGAGTATTTTACGCAGATGATAGATTAGTTAATTTGGTAAATTCTATTGAACAAGTTCCTGATAAAAAAATTCTGTATTCAGAATATTATTTGTTCCAAAGTAATAGTGAACCGAAATTAGCGGATCCTGATTGTATCCGTAATATTCCGAACAAAAGTTATCAAATATTTGGACTATTTAATTATAATTACATTTTTACAAGTGCAATGATAACTCATCATTCGGTATTTGATGAAATTGGCTACTTTGATGAAAATTTTGATTTGGCAGCAGAATATTATCACTTATTAAAAGTTCATACAAAATTCCAATCCGAATTTATTCGTGTTGGTGGTTGTGCAGGATTTTTACCAATTTTGTCGCAAAGAGAAAAATACTCACTTGAATTAATAAAAGAACTTAAAAATGCCATTGAAGAATTTCTAAAAAGATATGATTTTAATAAAATTTTTAATTTCGTAGACTTAGAAAAAATTGATAACATTAAAGAAGTTACTCAAATAATAAATATTGTAATTTCAAACAACAAATCAATTTTAGGTTTAACATCATCTTCGAAAAGTGTTATAGATTATGCAAATGGATGGATAGAAAAAAAAGTTAAAGATAAATCAATTAGAGTCAGCTTGGATAGACCAAATACCTCTATCAACACAAAACTAATTGGAAATAATAAGACAATTGAAACAGAACTTTCATATTCATCAAAAGAAATTATTGCTGAAAAACAAAAACATGAAAATAGTGAAAGAAAGGCTGTTGATAGAACTCAAAATGAGAAAGTCAAATCTCAGAAAGAACAGCGAATTTCAATAGTTTTACTTTCTTATAATAATAAAAAATACATCGAAGAGTGTTTAAATAGCATTAGAAAGTATACAAAACATAACCATGAAATTGTTATTATAGATAATGCCTCCGATAAGGAAACAATAGAGTTTTTAAAAGTGTTTTCTTCTGAGAACAATGTTAAGTTGGTATTAAATAAAGAGAATTTGGGATTTCCTGGCGGCAATAATGTTGGAATAAATAACTCAATTGGCGATTACATTCTTTTTATAAACAACGACACAATTGTAACCGAAGGATGGCTTGAAAGAATGCTCGAAATTGCGGAGGCGCATCCAGAAATTGGAATTGTGGGTCCGATTAGCAATTCTGTTAGCGGAAGACAATTAGATAAAAATGCTAGATATGAATCAATTGAAGATATGCACAAGTACGCAGCAAAAGTTAAAAATGAAAATAAAGGACAGTTTTTCCAATTTCCGCGAGTTGCGTTTCTTTGTACATTAGTTAAAAAAGAGGTAATTGATAAAATTGGCGGACTTGACGAGCGTTATTCGCCTGGAAATTTTGAGGATGACGATTTCTGTCTGCGAGCTCAAATGGCGGGATATAAAACTGTAATTGCAACGGATGTGTTTATTCATCATTATGGTTCGGTAAGTTTTAAGGTAAATGGTGAAAGTGAATATGCAAAACGGATTGAAATAAATAAACAAAAATTTGTGGATAAATGGGGTGCAGATCCCGAAGAAATTTGGATTAAAGGAATTAAGCCAAAGCAAAGAGAAATAAAATTTGCCATTAATTCTGATTTGTTTAATCAGCACATTGAACGCGCATTTATAAATATTGATGAAAACGAACATCAAATGGCAATTGAAAATCTCGCAATTGCAATTGCTAACTTTAAGACTTCGGATAGAAAAGGGTATGAAAATTTACTTTTAGATGAATTGATTGTAATTCTTGGTAATCTTTACATTGCCACAAATAATCTAGAAAAAGCAAAAGAAACATTTGAAGCAGCGTTAAACGAAAATCCAAATTCGTCATTAGCTTGTCAAGGTTTGGGAGATGTATTTAGCTTGATTGAGGAATATGAAGCATCCAAGACTATGTTTGAGTGGGCGGTTCAAAATGACGAAAAAAATGAATTGGCAATTCAAAAATTGATTAATATTAACAAAATACTCGGCTTAGATGAAAACGATTTTTCCCTTAATGAAAAGACTTAAAACAATGATTGAATGTGTTGGCTGAATTGCAAAATTTATTTGCATTCAGCCATTTACACAAAAAATGTCACACTCTATAAATCTACTTTTTCTACTATTCCATTTTCCATTTTCCATTATTCCCAATTTTTTTCACCTTTCCATTTTTCCAAAACTCCTCCATTCCCTGCTTATTTCCACAACATTCTACTATTCCAACCTTCCATCATTCCAATATTCCCTGTTTTTTCCATCCTTACAATTTTCCATAATCCCAGTCCTTTGCCCTTTTCAACAACTGTGCAATATTAGCCATTTGGGAAATTGTTTAATCTTTAAATATCAATAAAATGTTCAATTTTTGAGTTTTTAATAATGATTTTTCATTTGGCACGTCTGTTGACTAAGGTACAGAAACCGATAAATAAAAGGAGTTATAAAATGAACTTAAATCAATTGGTTGATTCAGCTTATGAGTTGTTCAACAACAAGAAATATACTGAATCATTAGAAGTACTCGAGAATATCAACGAAGTGCTTGGAACCGAAAATTTAACAGAAATGGAAAAAGAAGCTGTTTTAGTAAGCTTGCTAAATCTTAAAGGATTTAATTACTTAGGATTAAATTCACTTGATAGAGCTACTGAAATGTATGCAAGCGCATTGGAAGTAAATCCTAATTCATCTCAAGCATGTGCTGGTTTAGGTGAAGTATTTCACATGCAATTTAAAGAAGAAGAAGCTAAAACCATGTTTGAATGGGCAATAAAGAACAATCCAGGCAATCTTTTTGCTGTTTCAGGTCTTGCAAAAGCAAATAGAGATTTAGGATTACAAGAAAATCACAATAATTTAATCTATAATTAGTGATAAAGTAATGCCAAAGCTAACTCTAAGTATGATTGTTAAAAATGAAGAAGCAAATTTAAGAGATTGTCTTGAATCGATTAAAGACATTGTTGATGAAATTGTAATTGTTGATACTGGTTCAACGGACAAAACGCTTAAAATTGCAGAAGAATTTGGTGCAAAGATTTTTCGTTTTAATTGGATAAATGATTTTTCTGCAGCTCGAAATTTTGCATTAAAACAGTCTACTGGTGATTGGATTTTATACCTTGATGCAGATGAAAGATTAGAAAGAAGATCAAAATTAGAACTTAGTAATTTATTGCAAAAAAATGCTCTAACTGGTGTTAACTGTTTAATAAATAATATTGATGAAATTACAGGTACTCCAAAATTTATGAAGTACATTCGTCTTTTTAGCAATTCTGCAAATATAAATTTTAGTGGCAAGGCTCACGAACAAATTGAAGCTTCTTTATTGGAAAATGGTTATTCAATAGTTAGTTCTAAAATTGAAATTATTCACTTAGGATATAATGTAGGAAAAGTTGAATTAAAAAAGAAAGCAGAAAGAAATCTACTTCCATTGTTAGAGGAATATCTTTCAAATCCTTCTTCTTATTATGCATTTCAACTTGCAAATACCTATAAAGTTATTGGTGATAGACCTAACGAAATTAAATATCATCAAATTGCTATTCAAGACCCAAAACTGAAAAACGAGTATAAAGCTATTGGATATTTAACATTGGCAGATTACTCAATGCGCGACAATAATATCAATTTAGCTTTGGATTATGTAACTGTAGGATTAGAATTGGATAAAAATCACCCACTTTTAAATCTTGTTGCTTCACAAGTTCACAATTCAATTAATGAAAAAAGCAAAGCAATTCAATTTTGTAAAACTGCTTTAATTGAGAACAGAAAAATTAAGAACAAAGAAAATATTACTAACTCAATTGATGTTATTGTTCCTGAAGAAAAAATTTTGAAACACGGTCTTTATCTTTCAGTTTCAAGTGAAAATGAGTATATGTTCAATTATTTTTTGAGTGAACTTAGTAAACTGAGAAGCTCGGATAAACTTGAAATGGAATTTATTGAAAAGCTTCATAATTTTATTGAACTTAATGAAAACGAGCTGGTATATTTAAGTCAAATTATTGATGTGGATAGTTTGGACCTTTATCTCTTGCTAATTTCAAGAATTGAAAGCATACAATCGCAACTTAATTCTTTACTCTTTTTAAACGATAAATTTGAAACGAATTCAAAGTTTTTAACAAAACTTGGCTTAATGCTTAATGAAAATGGATATTCAAGTGAAGCTGCGCAAGTATTTGAGCGTTCGCTAAAGTTAGAAGTGAAGGATCCTTCGCAAGTTTTTTATTTAATTTCAATTTATGTAAACGAAAACAAATATGATAAAATTCCAGAATTGTTGGAATTTGCTCTAAATGAGTTTTCTCATATTGTGGGAGTTAAAGACAAATTACATAGTGTAATTAAAAAATTAGAACCAATTTTAATAAATTAAAAAACGGAGAATACTATGGGATTCCAAATTAATACTAACATTGGCGCACTAAAAGCATATAATGCTTTAGCCAAATTAAATTCAAAAGCAGAAAAATCACAAATTCGTTTAGCAACACAAAAAAGAATTAACTCAGTAGCTGATGATACTTCTGGGTTCAATGTTGGAAAATCTCTTGAACAAAAAGTAAAATTAATGCAAGCAGCTCAAGGAAACGTTGGATCAGCAAAAGATATGTTAGCAACGGCTGAAAGTCAGTTGATATCAATAAAAGATATGATAACTCAAATTAAATCCAAAATTGCTGATGCCTCAAATCCAGCGGCAGATAAAACTTCAATTGCAAACGATATTAAATCAATAGGACTTGAAATAGATAGTGCTATTGCATCAACCAAATTTAATGATACAAACTTATTGATGTCTGGCGCAAGTGGTACAGGCGCAACTGGATTTTCATTCCAAACTGGAGCAGCATCTACTGATACATTAGTTGTTGATTATGGTCAATATCTTGGTGGTGCTGGATCAGTTACTGATGGTAGTGCTACAGACGTTCATGCTGATATAGCAACAGACTTGAGTGCTGTTATTGCAGTAACTTCAACAACAATTTCCGCATTGGATTTGGATTCATTTGAATCAGCAATTGATAATGCATTGGGTTCAATTGGTAACTCTGTTCAAAGATTAGATGCTAAAGATGATTTCTTAACATCGGCTATTGCAAACTCTCAAGCGTCAGTTTCTCGTTTGTTTGATGCAGATATGGCAATTGAACAGCTTAATGCAACAAAAGCTTCAATTGGTGGACAGGCTGCTACAGCTATGTTAGCACAATTGAATATGGCACCACAACAAGTACTTCAACTATTACAATAGATTGAATAGGATAAATAAACCTTGAAAGTCAGAAAAATTTCATACATTTATTATGACAAGATTGGTGAAAATAAATAACAATGGTTGACCTTTAAGGTTATATGTTTCTTAAACAAAAATTTGGTTTATGAAATAAAATAAAAATGGAGAATATGAAATGGGATTTCAAATTAACACAAATATTGGCGCGTTAAAAGCATATAATGCGTTGGCAGACTTAAATACGAAAACTGAAAAAGCGCAACTTCGTCTTGCAACACAGAAGAGAATTAATTCGGTTGCTGATGATACTTCTGGCTTTAACGTAGGAAAGTCGTTAGACCAAAAAGTTCAATTAATGCAAGCAGCAAAGGGAAACGTTGGTTCTGCAAAGGATATGTTAGCAACTGCCGAAAGTCAGTTAATATCTATTAAAGATATGTTAACTCAAATTAAATCAAAAATAGCTGATGCTTCAAATCCAGCGGCTGACAAAACAGCCATTGCAAATGATATTAAATCAATAGGACTTGAAATTGATAGTGCTATTGCTTCAACAAAATTTAATAACACAGATTTGTTAATGTCTGGCACAAGTGGAACTGGAACTGGTTTTGTTTTCCAAACGGGTGCAGCTTCAACTGATACTTTAACAGTTGATTATGGTCAATATGTAGGAGGTGCAGCAGACATTGATATTAGTCTTGGTGGAACTGCCGAAAATGTTCATGCTTCTGTAAAAGCCGGCTTAGATTTAATACTTGGTGCATCTTCAACAAATATAAGCAGTATTGATTTTGATGCTTTTGAAACAGCAGTTGATAACGCACTTGGTTCAATAGGTAACTCTGTTCAAAGATTAGATGCTAAAGACGATTTCTTAACATCGGCAATTGCAAACTCACAGGCTTCAGTTTCTCGTTTGTTTGACGCGGATATGGCATTAGAACAGCTTAATGCAACAAAAGCAACCATTGGTGGACAAGCTGCTACGGCAATGTTAGCTCAATTAAATATGAGTCCACAACAAGTACTTCAACTGTTAAATTCATAATTTATCAAATTGTGGAGTTCGTATAGTTTGCGAACTCCACAATATCTAAAATTCATACCTTTTAATTTATTCTTATATCCAAAAAAAAATTTTAGCAAAACACTAAACTATTATTTTATTCCTCCGATAATATTAATAGAAATAAAAACAACTAGTAACAACATAACATGGCATGGATGCCTGATAAAATAAACAAAAACAAACTACATGGAGGTAGAAAATGGGTTTTCAAATTAACACTAACATTGGTGCTTTAAAAGCTTACAATGCACTTGCAAGTTTAAATTCAAAATCAGAAAAAGCACAATTGCGTTTAGCAACTCAAAAGAGAATTAACTCAGTTGCTGATGATACTTCTGGATTTAATGTTGGTAAATCGTTAGAACAAAAAGTAAAATTAATGCAATCCGCACAAGGAAACGTTGGTTCAGCAAAGGATATGTTGGCAACGGCAGAAAGTCAGTTAATATCAATTAAAGATATGTTAACTCAAATAAAATCAAAAATAGCAGATGCTTCAAATCCTGCTGCAGATAAAGCTTCTATAGTAAATGACATCAAAGCAATTGGCGAAGAAATTGCAAGTGCTTTTGAAACAACTAAATTCAATGATACATCACTTTTAGTTTCAGCTAGCGGCTCAGCTCCAAGTTTCTCATTCCAAACAGGTGCAGCTTCATCTGACACTTTAACAATTAATTATGCAACAAGTACTGGTGGTGGGGATCTTTCTGGAACAGCAACACTTACAACAGCTGGTAGTAATGCCGTAGCTGGAGTTTCAGTAAAAGTAAATGATGCTCTTGGTACTGCTGGAACTAATGTTGGTATAGCAGATTTGACAACTTCTAATATTTCAGATTTATTAACCAATTTAGAGTTGTTAGAAACAGAAGTAGATGATGCATTGGGTTCAATAGGTAACTCAGTACAAAGATTAGATGCCAAAGATGATTTCTTAACATCGGCAATAGCAAATTCACAAGCATCAGTTTCAAGATTATTTGATGCAGATATGGCTACAGAACAATTAAACGCAACTAAAAGCTCAATTGGTGGACAAGCGGCAACAGCAATGTTAGCTCAATTAAATATGGCTCCACAAGCTGTTTTACAATTACTTGGATAAAAAATTAAAATAACTCCTCCCTTTTAGGGAGGAGAAATAAACAAAATAAATTAAAATATAACAAGATAACTAGGCATGGATGCCAGTTAGATTAACAAACTACATGGAGGTAGAAAATGGGATTTCAGATTAACACAAATATTGGTGCCTTAAAAGCATACAATGCGCTTGCAAGTTTAAATTCAAAATCAGAAAAAGCGCAATTACGTTTAGCAACTCAAAAGAGAATTAACTCAGTTGCTGATGATACATCTGGATTTAATGTTGGTAAATCGTTAGAACAAAAAGTAAAATTAATGCAGGCAGCCCAAGGAAACGTTGGTTCAGCAAAGGATATGTTGGCAACGGCTGAAAGTCAGTTAATATCAATTAAAGATATGTTAACTCAAATTAAATCAAAACTTGCTGACGCATCAAACCCAGCAGCTGATAAATCATCAATAGCAAATGATATCAAATCAATTGGTCTTGAAATTGATAGTGCTATTGCAACTACAAAATTTAATAATACCGACTTGTTAATGTCAGGTACAAGTGGAACTGGAACTGGTTTTGTATTCCAAACAGGCGCTTCTTCTACCGACACTTTAACAGTTGATTACGGTCAATATCTTGGTGGTTCGGACGATACATCTACATATGGTGGAAGTGCAACAAATGTTCATTCCTCAGTAAAAGCTGGTTTAGATTTTATTCTTAATGCAACTTCATCAAACCTTAGCTCAATAGATTTTGACTTATTTGAAACAGCGGTAGATAATGCACTTGGAGCAATAGGTAACTCAGTTCAAAGATTAGATGCAAAAGATGATTTCTTAACATCGGCAATAGCAAATTCACAAGCATCAGTTTCAAGATTATTTGACGCAGATATGGCAACAGAACAATTGAATGCAACAAAAAGTTCTATTGGTGGACAGGCAGCAACAGCAATGTTGGCTCAGCTAAATATGGCACCACAAGCTGTTCTTCAGTTGCTTGGATAAAAATTTAAAAAACTCCTCTCTCGGTTGAGAGGAGAATTAATAAAACAGTGGCACGGAAGCCATAGTTTAATAACAACATACACGGAGGTATATCATGGGATTTCAAATTAACACTAACATCGGTGCATTAAAAGCTTATAATGCTCTATCTAGTTTGAACTCAAAAACACAAAAAGCTCAGTTACGTCTTGCAACTCAAAAAAGAATCAATTCGGTAGCTGATGACACATCTGGATTTAATGTTGGTAAATCATTAGATCAGAAAGTAAAACTAATGCAATCTGCACAAGGTAACGTAGGATCTGCAAAAGACATGCTAGCAACAGCAGAAAGTCAGTTAATATCTATAAAAGATATGTTAACTCAAATTAGATCTAAACAAGCTGACGCATCAAACCCAGCAGCTGACAAAGCTTCAATTGCAAACGATATTAAATCTATTGCTCTTGAAATTGACAGTGCTATTGCAACAACCAAATTTAATGACACTAATCTTTTAATGTCAGGTGCAAGTGGAACTGCTACTGGATTTAATTTCCAAACAGGTGCTTCTTCTTCTGATACACTAAATGTAAATTATGGTGAATTTATTGGTGGTGCTGGTACAGTAACTGGTGGTTCTGCAACTAATGTTCACGCAGATATTGCAACAGATTTAAGTGCAGCAATAGCTGTTACAGATTCAACTATTTCAACTCTTGATATTGATAGTTTTGAAACTGCAGTGGATAATGCTCTTGGAGCAATTGGTAACTACACTCAACGTCTTGATGCCAAAGATGATTTCTTAACATCTGCTATTGCAAACTCACAAGCGTCTGTTTCAAGATTATTTGATGCAGATATGGCAACAGAACAATTAAATGCAACAAAAAGTTCTATTGGTGGACAAGCTGCAACAGCTATGTTAGCACAGTTGAATTTTGCACCACAAGCTGTTCTACAATTGCTTGGATAGTTAGCAAATTAAAACAATTTTAATGCCCGCATTCATAATTGAATGCGGGCATTGAAAAACAAGTACAAAAGTTTTATGGCAAGGAAGCCATAATTTAATAACAACATACACGGAGGTATATCATGGGATTTCAAATTAACACTAACATCGGTGCGTTAAAGGCTTATAATGCACTATCAAGTTTGAATGCCAAAACACAAAAAGCTCAGTTACGTCTTGCAACACAAAAAAGAATCAACTCAGTAGCTGATGACACATCTGGATTTAATGTTGGTAAATCATTAGACCAGAAAGTAAAACTAATGCAATCTGCACAAGGTAACGTAGGATCTGCAAAAGACATGCTTGCAACAGCAGAAAGTCAGTTGATATCTATAAAAGATATGCTAACTCAAATTAAATCAAAAGTAGCCGATGCATCAAACCCAGCAGCTGATAAAGCATCAATAGTAAATGACATAAAAGCTATTGGCGAAGAAATTGCAAGTGCTATGGAAACAACTAAATTCAACGATACATCACTATTGGTTTCAGCCGGTGGTTCTGCTCCAAGTTTCTCATTCCAGACAGGCGCAGCATCAACTGATACCTTAACAGTAAATTATGCAACAAGCACTGGAGGTGGAGATCTTGCTGGAACAACAAGTATGACTACTGCAGGTAGTAATGTTGTAGCTGGAGTTTCGGATATTGTAAATAATGCACTTGGTACAGATGCTGGTGCTGGTATTGGTATTGCAGAATTAACTACTTCAAACATTTCAGATCTTCTTACTAATATTGATTTATTTGAAACAGAAGTTGATGACTCACTCGGAGCAATTGGTAACTTTGTTCAACGTCTTGATGCCAAAGATGATTTCTTAACATCTGCTATTGCAAACTCACAAGCATCAGTTTCAAGATTATTTGATGCAGATATGGCAACGGAGCAGTTGAATGCCACTAAAAGTTCAATTGGCGGACAAGCTGCAACAGCTATGTTAGCACAGTTGAATTTTGCCCCCCAGGCAGTTCTTCAGCTATTAGGATAATCGCATAGCTGAATTGTAATAAATTGAATGGTTACGATTGGTACTCGCTAACTATCCCTTGGGCCCCATACGTGGGGTCCTTTTGTTTTAAATAATAATAATTTGCAATTGGGGTTAAAAAAAATCGTAAAATTAAATTAGAATTTATACTTACACATATTCAAAAATTAAAAATTCTACTTTAAGCTCAGCCTATCATAACTTAGTCCTTTTTACTTAGCAGTTTATTAATTGTTGAAACAGAATTATATTCATGGGTAATTTATCTTACATATAATGTTAGATAAATCTGAAACTTTTTGTGGTGAATTAAAATATGTTGAATTGTTTTCATAAGGTTTTATTAAACTTTTTACTCTTCTCTTCCGATAATAACATTACAAATTAAAATAAACTTTATAAATTTAATTAGAATCTAATAATTGGTGTTTCCATGATGAATACTATGATGACAAGAGGAAGAGTAAAACGAGTTAATCCATATTTATCGAAAGATATTCTTGATGCTTCTCCACAGAAGTTATTAATAAAAGTCTACGATTATGCAATAACAAATTGCAGAAAAAATGATATGCTTAGAACTAATAAAGCTCTTGGAGAATTAATAAATTCATTAAATTTTGAAAATAATGAAACTAAAGAATTTTCACTGGGGCTAATGAGTCTTTACCAGTTTTGTCAAGACCAAATGAGAAAAGGCAAGTACGACATTGTTGAAAATATTTTATTGGAACTACGTACTAGTTGGCTTGAAATATTTGCAAAAGAGAATAAACATGGCTGATTATTTAACAACATCGGCGGTTGACAGCTTGGTTAAAAGCTATCAATCAGCACAATATAGTCGCAGAGTTTACCCGCTTGAAGTGAGGCAGCAAAAGTTTTCAACTCTTTCTTCTGGTTGGGGTGATTTAAAGACAAAGCTTACTGCGTTGAAAACAACAGCATCTGACTTTAAAACTGCGACTGATTCATCATTATTTTTCACAAGAAGTGTGAGTGTTTCAAACGAATCTGTGCTAACAGCAACAGCAAGCAGTAATTCTCCACAAAGCTCGTATACCATGAGAGTAAACCAACTTGCAAAGAGCGATTTAATTGTTTCGGAAACTCAGGCATCTGATACTGCTGTAACAACCATGGCTGGCACACACACAATTCAAATAGGAAGTGGAAATTATACAAGCAATGTTGATGTTGAATTAACTGGTACTGAAACAAATGAAACAATTATGGAAAAACTTTCTCTAGCAATTAATGCAGATAAAGCTGTATCCCTCTCTGATTCGTTTGATCCAACAGCAGTATTCACAGGAACAGGAAGTTTTACAATAGATATAAACGATGTTGTAGGTACTGATACAGCAGAAACAATTTCTTATGATTATGGAACAACTTCTAAAACATACAGCGAAGTAATGGATGATTTAGTATCTAACATAAACACAAATGTAAACGGTGTTTTGGCTGAAAAAATTATTGATGATATAACTGGCTTTGTTAGTTTACAATTAACAGTAGAAGATTCTGATGATTCTATTACAATTGGTGGAACTTCTACGTTCTTAAATATGGATGTTATAAATGAAAAAGGTGCTTCAGGATTAGCAAACGCATCTTTGTTTTCACCTGCTACGGACCAGTCTAAATTTTCAATAACATCAAAAGAATCAGGTTATGATAATCGTTTGATTATGTCAGACGTTTCAGGATCAATTTTTAATCAAATTGGATTGACAAGTGCACTACTTACAGGTAGAACAATTTCAGCTGATGATACTTCTGCAGGATTTATTTATTCTTCAACATCATCAACTGATAATGCACTAAATGCAAAAGTTGCTTTTAACGGAATTAATATTCAGCGTAATTCAAATGTAATTACTGATTTGGTCGATTCTGTTACATTCAATTTGAGTGCTGTTAATAAAGTTGAAGACCCTGATGTTTCAATTTCTGTAAAAGTTGATACAGAAAGTATTACAGCTGATATTAAAGAATTTATAACTAATTTTAATAATACATACACTTATATTAAAAATAATTCATATAGTAGCGGTGATAAAGATAATAGAGGTGCATTTGTTGGAGACTCGACCGCAAGAAGTTTAATGTCAACATTAACAAATTTAGCAATGGGACAAGTATCTGGATTACAGACAGGTAATTTAAGCTATCTTTCCGAGATTGGAATTTCTTTTAGCCCAGCTACTGGATTATCTATTTCTGATTCATCAAAACTTGAAACTTCACTTGAAGAAAATGCAAGTCAAGTAGCCGATTTATTTAGTTCAACTAATGGAATTGCTAATACTTTGTATGATACATTGGATAATTATCTAGGAGTTGATGGCTCTATCTCTAATCTAATTAAATCTTATGATAGTAATGTGACGTATTATAATACTAAAATTGAAACCATAAATAAAAGTATTGACAAAACTGCTGATATTTTAAGGGGTCAGTACGAAAGTTTGCAGATGCAGCTTTTAACGTTAACTTATTCATACAATTCAATGAATGCCTTAAGCAGTGGCGGTTACTAATTAAATTATGAGTATCTAATGCATCCAGCAATTATGGAAATAAGAGCAAATATGCTTGATTTACTAGTCTATCTTAAAAAAATGGGGAACATAGATGATGATGTTTCCCAACTTAAAGATAGGGTTGATGGTATAACTGCAAAAAAAAACAACTTAAAATCCATTCTGACAAGAAGGGAATATGAAGATAGTTCAAAATATTTTGATACTATCACTAAACAAATAAAAAATAAAATCGATAGTTTAATTGGCGGAAAACTTTATGAGCAAAAAAGGATAGCTGGCGAGCTTAAATCCATAAGCAATAAAAGAAAACTGTCAAAATATAGTAGGTGAAAAGATGAATGTTAACAAAGTAGGCAACGGTATTTCTACCTTGGTAGATTATTCGCAAAAGGAAAGGAATGTAAAAAATTCAAAAGCGGTTTCAAAAAGTAACAATGACAAACTGGAAATTTCTAATGAAGCTAAAGTAAAAAGCTCAGAAATTTCGGATACTAATAAGTTAACTTTAGTTAAAGAGCGCATTAATAATGGCTTTTATAATAAAAGTGAAGTAATTAGTAGTGTTGCAGACTCCATTTTAAAAGAATTACGTGGGGCTTAATAAATATTTTTATTCTAAAAAGTAGTTTATAATTAAAATATTTAAAGAATTGGTTTGAAACTCTCCTAATATTTGGTTAAATATTAAAGTCAATTTTAATATTTAGAAATCAAGTGCATATGCTGCCTGGAGAAGTACAAAATAACAAATTGCAATTAATTGGAAAACTTACTGCAAGTTTAATCCATGAGATACGCAATCCATTATCAGTTATAAAATTAAATTTAGATTTAATTAAACTGGAAGACAATCTTTCGAAAGATATTCTCGATTCTGTGAATGATAGTCTTTCAGCTACAAATAGAATTGAATATATGATTGATAATCTACTTTCCTTTGCTAGAGTTGTTACACATGGGCATGAACACTTTAGCCTAAATAAAATTACATCAAATGCCATTGATTTATTAGCTGTTAAAGCTAATAAATATGGCATTAATATTGTAACAGAATTTGATGAAAGTCTAAGTCAAATTTATGCCGATAAGAACAAGCTTCTTCAAATATTATTAAATTTAATTACCAATGCAATTGAATCTTACAATAAGGATTGTAAAGGTGATATTATTATTAAAACTTCCTCAAGTGAAGAAAATGGGAATAAAAAAATTCATTGGTCTGTTAAAGATAGCGGCGTTGGTATTTCAGAGGACAATATTTCTAAAATATTTGAAGATTTTTATACAAGTAAAGTAAATGGAACTGGACTGGGACTAAGTGTCTGTAAAATGTTAGCAGATGAACTAGAGGTTCAAATTGAGTTTGAAAGTAAACCAGGACATGGTACAATTTTTAAGGTTACATTTGATGTAAATAGAATGAGAAAATTATATGAAGCCACGAATACTAGTAATTGATGATGATAATTTAGTTTGTATATCATTAAAGAAAGCATTAACCCGTTTAGATAATGAAGTAGATATTTGTATGAATGGCGGCGAAGCTATTCATGCCATTAAAACTTTTGAACCAGATTTAATTTTATTGGATATATACTTAACTACACATAATGGACTAGAACTTTTAAAATTAATTAAAAATGAGGGAATAGATGCCCCAATAATTATGATTACTGGCTATGCGGATGTGAACATTGCAGTTAGTGCAATAAAAGGCGGAGCATTGGATTTTCTTCTTAAACCAATTGATCTTGAACAACTTCAATTAGTTATAGAAAAAGCTATGGGCAACATTAAGCTTAAAGAGGAAGTTAATAAACTAAATACCTTGCTTGAAGAAGATTATCTTTCCAAAGAATTTTTTGGTAAAGGAAGAAAAATTCGAAAGCTTATTGACTCAGTTGAAAAACTTGCACAAAGTTCTGATACAACAATATTAATTGGTGGTGAAAGCGGTACTGGAAAAGAAATGGTTGCCAAATTTATTCATCAACGAAGTCCTCGAAAAGACAAAGCCTTTATTCAAATAAACTGCTCAGCTATTCCAAAGGAATTAGCTGAAAGTGAATTTTTTGGACATGAAAAGGGAGCGTTTACTGGGGCATCACAAAAAACGAAACTTGGTAAATTTGAACTTGCCGATGGCGGTACTATTTTGCTTGATGAAATAGGAGAACTTTCTTTGGACCTGCAAGTGAAGCTTTTAAGAGCTCTGCAAGAGAAGAAATTTTACCGAGTTGGGGGCGAAAGAGAAATTAAAGTTGATGTAAGAGTTTTAGCAGCAACAAATAGAGATTTAGAAGTAGAAGTAGCCAAAGGTAATTTTAGAGAGGATTTATTCTACAGAATAAATGTAGCAAATATTTATGTGCCTTCACTTAAAGAAAGAACAGAAGATTTACCTTATTTGGCATATTCGTTTTTAATTGAGTTTGCAAAAAAATTCAACAAAAAAGTTAATAATATTGATGAAAAAGCTCTTGATATTCTAAGAAGTCATGAATGGAAAGGAAATATTAGAGAACTTAGAAATATTATGGAAAGAGTAATTCTCTTAAACGATGAAGAAACAATTAAGGATTATCATCTTAATTTTCTAGTTGAAAAAATTGAATCTAACGAGTCGCAATCTGGAAGGTTCAACTTAGAAATACCTCCAAATGGAATTAAAATGGAAGTTGTTCTGAAAGACTTGATACTTAAAACTCTTAAAATTACAGACGGAAATCAAGTGAAAGCTGCAAAAATTCTTGGTTTATCCCGCTCAAAGCTTAGATACAGAATGGAGCAATTTGATATTGAAGTTGTTAAAAATATAAGATAACAACTTGTTGTACTCTTAATAGTTTATCAAAAAGTCCTAATCAATTCTGCCCTTCAGAATTCTCCAAAAAAAATCTTTATTTTTTCTAAAGAATCAAGATTAATTATCGATAGTAGGTCACGTGATTAATCAAATAAATACAAGGAAGTAAAGAAATGAAAGCGGTAAAAACAATTTTTGCTTTATCTATTTTTATGCTTGTTGCTTTCGCTAGCAGTATATCTAGTGGAACAAATCAAGATGGTCAATTTTTAGCCTTCGCAGAAGTAATGCCTGAACCAGTAGGCGGAATTTCTGCAATTATAAAGACTATTTCATATCCAGAAATGGCAAAAAGAAATGGTATTGAAGGAAAAGTTTATGTTCAAGCAAATGTAAATGAAAATGGTGTAGCGGAAGAAGTTAACTTGGTTAGAGGCATTGGTGCAGGATGTGATGAAGTTGCCTTAGCAGCTGTAAAAAAAGCAGCATATTCACCAGGTAAAAATAAAGGCCAAAATGTAAAAGTTAAACTCACCATGGCAATTACTTTTAAACTGAACTAAATATATAATAATGAGAAACTAATGATAAAATTAAAAGATTTAAAATTTGTTAGGAAAATTCAAGGAAGTCTAACTTTTCTTGGATTATTTTCAACAATAGTTGTTGTTGCTGGAATATTGGGCGTATTAAACTTATCTGAAAAAAAAGATGCTATCTTTTCACAGTATGTTGAACCACAAAAAATGACAGCAGAAATTTATTCACAATTTCAATCAATTCAATTTTTAATGCTTCAACTTTCAATGGAAGGGTTTACAGATAAATTTAACGAAAATATGGCGTTATATAGTGATAAAAAAACACGCATTGATACCACCATCGAAAATTTAATTAAATCTAATTATTCTGAAGAAATTACCAATGATATAAAGGTTGTAAAAAGTGTTTGGGGAAATTATAAAACGGTTGTAGGCGATGCAATTATTGGTTCATCGGTAATGAAAGATTTTGAAATGGCAGCTATTATTGCAACAACTTCTGGCGAAGAGGTTGGAAAGGAAATTCAGAGTAAATTTGATATTTTAAATAATAGACTTGTTTTAAAATCAAACCAATTAAATAGCGAAATTGGTGAAACGGTAAATAATGCAATTTTATGGATTTTTGCTAGTGGATTAATGGGAACTCTTGTTTATTTGTTTTCTGCATTTAAATTGGCGCCAACAATTTCAAGACCACTTAATAACTTAAGGGATATTGTAAAACAATTTGCAATAGGGGATTATTCTATTGAATTAAAAAGCAACTCTCATGACGAAATAGGTGAACTAACCCAATCCCTCTTAGACTTACAAGGTGCTCAAAAAGAAAAAATTTATGCTGCTGAGCAAATAGCAGTTGGTAACCTAATTAGGGTTAATCCTGCTTCTGAATTTGATACTTTAGCACACGCAATAAATAAAGAAGTTGAAATTCTAGAAAAATTAATTTCTGAATCTAATGCTCTTATTAAAGAAAATGCCGAAGGTAATTTGGAATATAGAGGCAATACTTCCATGTATGAAGGTGCTTGGCTGGATTTAATTAAAGGAATAAATTCAATTGTTGATGGCATAGTTAAACCTTTGGATGAATCAGCGCGTGTATTAACTTTAATGGCAAATGGAGATTTTTCAGAAAGCTTTGATGGTAACTACAAAGGTTACTACTTAAAAATGCAAAATGATTTTAACCTATTAAGAGATTCTCTTCATTCTGCCATTAGCGGTGTTGCAAAAAGTGCAAGAGAAGTATCCCAATCTATTGATGAAATTTCATCTAGTTCAGAACAAATGGCTGCCGGAAGTTTAGAACAATCCCAACAAGCATCGGAAGTCGTTTCTTTTGTAGAGGAAATGACAAGAAACATTATTAACAATACAGAAAATGCTAATCAAATGGCTGAAACAGCTAAAGAACAAGGTATAAAAGCTAAAGAAGGTGGCAAAGTAGTTGAAGAAACTATTGCTGGAATGATGAAAATTTCTATAGTAGTTGAAAAATCTGCCACAACAGTTAATGGACTTGGTGAAAGCAGTAAAAAAATTGGTGATATAACTCAAGTTATTGATGATATTGCTGCTCAAACAAATCTGTTAGCTTTAAACGCTGCCATTGAGGCTGCAAGAGCTGGTGAGCATGGTCGCGGGTTTGCTGTTGTTGCCGATGAAGTAAGCCGTTTGGCAGAAAGAACAACAAAAGCAACAAAAGAAATAACAGTTATGATTTCGCAAATTCAACAAGATACTCTTGAAGCTGTTACATCAATTAAGGAAGGTTCTGTTGAAGTTGCCAAAGGTAAAGAACTTGTAACAAAGGCTGGACAAATGCTTGAAACAATAATTACAGGCGCAGGAAATGTAACTTCAATATCCGAACAAGTTGCCAGAGCAAGCGAGGAACAATCAAGTTCGGCAGAACAAATTAGCACAAACATTGAAGCAATTGCAAATGTAACCCAAGAAAGTGCTCAGGGTATTGAACAAATAGCCAGATCATCAGAAGAACTACAAAGATTAACCGAACACTTAGAACAATTAATTAGTTCGTTTAAGTTTATAGATTCTGAAGATAAAAGAACTTTTAATCCTCATAATAATAGAAAATTGATTAGTTAATAATTAAACATGGAGTAAACAGTGGCTGATTTATTAAAAGAAGATAAACATGAGACTTCTGAAATACTACAATTGGTTGGCTTTAAAATAGGAAATGAAGAGTTTGGAATTAATATTCTAGCTGTACACGAAATAATTAAAGTAATTGATATCACTACAGTACCTAATGCCTCTGATTATATTGCCGGTGTAATAAACTTGCGCGGAAGAATTATTCCTATTGTTCATTTGCGAAAACGTCTTAGGATGCCCGTAATTGAAACCAACAAAAGTACACGAATAATAGTAGTGGAAATAAATGAAAAAACTATTGGTTTTATTGTTGATGAAGTTCAAGAAGTATTAAGAATTTCAACGGATATTACCGAGAAGCCACCAGAATTAGTATCTGGCTTAGATTCTGAATATATTACAGCGGTAGCAAAACTTGAAGACAGATTAATAATTCTTTTAGATTTAGAGAAAACATTAGCAAATGATGAATTAAAAGAGCTTAACGCAGTTGCCTCAAAGTAAAATAAATATTTTAGAGGCTTTAAAAACTTCTAAAGTATTCGATTATAATTATAATAATTTTTAATTAAAGCAGATAAAAAAATGAGTGATTTAGAAAATGATTTTCGCTTAAAACTAGAATCAAATAGCGCAACTGAAAGAAAGCATGCTTTAGAAGCTCTTTTGTCTTACGATTTAGATGATGAACTTATAGAAATTGTAGCAAAACTTTTCGCAGATCCAGATAAGGGTGTTAGAGATGCAGCATCCATGCTTTTTACACTTCAGCCATATCCACAAGTTCCAAGTTATATTGTTCGTTATTGTTTTTCAGATGATATTAGTATTAGAAATATGGCAGGCGAAGTTCTATTAAAGAATGGTGATTATTCAATACCAGCACTAATGGAAGAACTTGGAAAAGGGAATAGCGACGATGAAAAGTTTATTATAGATATTCTTGGTTGGATTGGAAGCCCTGAACCAACTGAAAAAATTATTGAAGTTTTAAAAACCAATAAAGACGAAAATGTAATACTAGCTTGTGCTGAAGCATTAGGTAATATTAAAGCAGAAGAAGCTGTTCCAGTACTTCTAGAACTTTTGAAAAATGATGTAGAAGAAATTTTAACTCCAACAGTAATGGAGGCTTTAGGGAAAATTGGGAATAAAGAAGCTGTTAATCACTTTATGAAGGTTTATAATGACCAAGATATTTTAACTAAATATACTATTATTGAAAGTCTTGGTAGAGTTGGTGATGCAGAATCTCTTGGCTTTTTACTTGAAGAACTTCAACAAACTGAGTTATCACTTGTTGGTCCCATTGTAAAATCATCAGAACAGTTATTAAGTAATCTTGGATTTGAAATTGAATTGAGCGATGAATTAAAACTCGTAATTCTTAAAGCGCTAGAAGAAAATGACGAGGATACTGTATTATCAGCAGTAAAACTTCTGTATAATTACGAAAACAAAGAGATTATAGAAGCATTTGTTTCTATATATGGAACTCTTGAAGAATTAGATGAAATGTTAAAAGATAAATTTATTCAAACATACCAAATATCGCGTAATCTAATTTTAGATAGAATTATTAATAAAGGTGAAAACACAAAGAAATTACTAATTCTGTATAAAGAAATAAGTTTAATTAGTGAAGAATTTGATTTTGAACCATTATCGGATACGAATCAGTTAGAGTTTCTAAATACACTAAGCGAATTAATTGATAACCCAGATGAAGAAGTAAGAATGACAGCAGCAGAGTTATTATTCCAAATCAACCCAAAAGATGCTTTGCTTTTTGCAGACAAAATTATTAACGATGATAATGTTTGGAACAGATTAAAGCTAATTGAATTATTAAGTGAAGTTAATGAACCACAAGCGATTGATTTATTAAAAAAATTAGCTGATGATTCCGATGAAATGGTTAGGGAAAGAGCCTTATCATTACTGGATGATAAAAAAACAAGGATATAGCAGATGTCAGAATTCGCAAATAACGGTCCATCTAAAGCATTTGTACTTAAAAGCGCTTCTAGTCCATTAAGCACGGCAAATTCATTAAATTCAAAAATTGTATTAAGCACAGCAAGTTTTGAAGTTTGGAGAACCTATATTTATGAACTTTGTGGAATATATTTTCAGGATAACAAAAAATATTTATTAGAAAGTAGATTGCTAAAAAGAATAAATTATCTAAAATTAAACTCGTTTGAAGAATATTTAAAATTCTTAAAATTTAATCCTCAAGCTAGAAGTGAAAGAAGATATTTATATGAAGCAATTACAATTAATGAAACCTTCTTTTTTAGAAATCAACCCCAATTAGACGCACTTACATCTAAGATATTTTCAGAAACCATTGAAGCTAAAAGAAAACTTGGGCAAAAAAAGATTAGAATATGGAGCGCTGCAAGTTCTTCTGGAGAAGAAGCCTACTCTGTTGCAATGGTAATTACTGATATGGTTAAACCTAAATATCCGGATATGGAGTTTGAAATTGTTGGAACAGATATTAATGAAGATGTTTTAGAAAGAGCTAAAAATGGTGTTTATAAGGAATATGCAATAAGAAATACTCCAGCATTCTTTTTGAAAAAATATTTTACTGTTGATGGAATGAATTATATAATTGATCCCAAATTAAAAAATATGGTCAAGTTTTCATTCTTAAATTTATATGATGATATTAAAATGCGAAGTATGACATATTTTGATATTGTTTTTTGTGCAAATGTTCTTATTTACTTTGATACAAAATCAAAAATTAAAGTTGTTTCGCATCTTTACAACTCCTTAAATAGAGGAGGGTATTTATTTATTGGCTATGCGGAAACTTTACACGGTATTTCAAAAGCATTTAAGCTTGAAAGTTTTCCCAAAACTATTAGTTATAAAAAGGAGTGAAATTGATGAAAAAAGTTATTTTAGTTGCTGATGACTCGCCAACTATTAGAAAATTTGTAACTTTTTCGTTAGCTGCAAAAGGTTTCAAAATTGTATCTGCAACAGATGGTATGGAAGCGTTAGAAAAATTGCCATCAATTAATGCTGATTTAATTATTACTGATTTGAATATGCCAAATGTTGACGGATTTGAACTGATTAAGTCGGTAAGAGAAAATAGTGCATACGATGAAGTTCCAATTATTATTTTAAGCTCTTTGGGTAGCGAAAAAGATATTGAACGGGGATTAAGCATTGGGGCAAATTCCTATCTTGTAAAACCATTTGATCCCAAAAAAATTAATTATGAAGTATCAAAATATTTAAGTTAAGGAGATAAAATGGATTTAAAATTTTTAGTGGTTGACGACTCGGTCACAATGAGAAGAATTGTTGTAAATTCCTTAAAGGGTTTGGGTTATTCGCAATTTTTGGAGGCTAGTGATGGAAAGGAAGCAATAGACGTATTGAACTCTGACGATTCTATTACTTTTGTAATTACCGATTGGAATATGCCAAATGTTTCTGGTTTAGATTTGGTGAAAAGTATCCGTGCGCATCCAAAATATAGCACAATACCAATTTTAATGGTTACAACAAGAGGGGTTAAGGATGATATTATGGAAGCCTTGCATGCAAAGGTTAATAATTATGTAATTAAGCCTTTTACACCCCAAATATTAAAAGAAAAAATTGAACAAATTTTAGCGAGCCGATAATGGAAAATGTTATTAGTGAAAAAAGAGATTTAGAATTATTAGGTTCAAAACTTAAAGAACTGAAAACATTATTTTCTATTGGTGAAAAGATTGTTCCAGGCATTCAAAAATTAGTAGATTTCATACATGAAATGTCGCCTTTGTTAGTACACATAAATAGTTCAATAGCAGAAAGTAATGCCAAAATTCCTAAAGCTACCGATCATATTACTGATGTAACAAACGCTACAGAAATGGCAACAACAGAAATATTGGATTTAACTGATACTATTTCTGCAAATACTTCTGAGATATCAAATGTTTTAAATTCAGTTGTGCAAAATGAGTTGGAAAGTAAAAATATTTTATCTGAATTAGCGGAACTAGTTTCTGATAACCCGAAAGGAGTTGAACTAGTTAAGCAATTATCTGAAAAAATGTTTCTTAATGAATTAAAGCAAAAAGCGGATAAATTCCTTGAAAATATTCAGATGGATTCAACTAATATTGCTATTGCACTTCAAGTTCAAGATATAACTACACAACAATTATCAGCTGTTAACCATTTAATTGTATCAGTACAAAAAAGATTAGCTTCGCTTATGTTTGAACTATCGGAAGATCAAATAACACAGGTTGATAGCTCGCATGACATTATTGTACCAACAGATACTAATTTTGATATGAATGCAAGCTATATTAAACAACAATCTTCGCAAATTGAGGTAGATGAAATAATAAAAAGTTCCACTTCTCAAGATGAAATAGATAAATTATTTGGTTAATTAGGTAATACTATGAGTGATGTCAATAAATATGCAATGCTAACAGATCCAGATATGCTAGAAATTGTGGATAGCTTTATTGTTGAAACAAATGAAATTTTGGAAGAGCTGGATCACGATTTAGTTGAGTTGGAAAGTAAGGCAGATGATGATGCGTTATTAAATAAAATTTTTAGAGCATTTCATACAATAAAAGGCACTTCTGGTTTTTTAGGTTTGGATAAACTTACCGCAGTTACCCACAGAGGTGAAGATATATTAAATAAGCTGCGCAAAGGAGAGGCAAAACTTAATAGCGATTTAATGGATGTAATTTTAGTTGCTTACGATAAAATTAAAGAACTTATAATAGTAATTGAAAACGAAAAAAATGAAAATGTTGATGTTGATAAAACAGTAGCATATTTAGAAAATGCAATACAAAACCTTGAAAACAATACTCCTATTGAAAAGCCAGTTGCTGAAGTTGATGTTGAAGCTGACGAAATTGTAGTTGAAGCTGAAGAACAAGTTATTGAAGATGAAGAAATCAATGATTTTGTAAGTGAAGATGCGTCAGAAGAAACACAAAATGAAACAGAGCAGCAAAATGAAGTAGTTGTTGCAAAAGAAAAAACTGTAAATAAAGCACCTCAAAGAAAAAGTGAAGATACAAGTATCCGTGTTGATATTGAGCGATTAGACGAATTGCTGAATATTGTTTCAGAATTGGTTTTGGGGAGAAATCAATTAGCACAAGTTAACTCAGAAACTTCGCTTGAATACGAAGGAAGCAAACTTGCTCATGATTTAGCTGTTGCTACCAAACAAATTGATTTAATGACAAACGAATTGCAACTTGTTGTTATGAAAACACGAATGGTAAAAATTGGAAAGGTTTTTAACAGATTTCCTAGAGTTGTTCGCGACCTATCAAAAGATATGGAGAAAGATGTAAATCTTGTTATTAGAGGTGAAGAGACTGAATTGGACAAAACATTAATTGAAGAAATTAATGATCCTCTAGTGCATTTAGTTCGTAATTCTGTTGACCATGGAATTGAAACTCCAGCAGAAAGAATTGCAAAAGGAAAAGATCCAAAAGGTACTTTAATCCTTTCAGCTACACACGAAGGTAATAACGTTATAATTTCAATTGAAGATGATGGTAAAGGTATTAATCCAAAAGTAATTACCGAAAAAGCTATTGAGAAAGGAATAATAACAAAAGAAAAAGCTGCTGATTTATCAGAGACAGAAATATTTAATTTGATTTTTGCTCCAGGATTTTCAACAGCAGCTAAAGTTACAAATGTTTCAGGACGTGGTGTTGGAATGGATGTTGTCCGGACCAATGTAAGCAAGCTTCGTGGAATAATTAATATTGAATCAAAAGTTGATGGTGGAACAAAAATAATTATAAAACTTCCATTAACTTTAGCTATTATTGCTGGAATGGTTGTTAGAAGTAAGAAAGAAATTTTAGTAATTCCACTTAGTTCTGTTGTTGAGGTTCTGCGTGTTCATACTGATGACATTTATTCTGTAAATAATAATGCAGTTATAAAAGTAAGAAATAGAGTTATTCCATTGGTTTCAATTGATAAACTACTCTACAATCAGGAAGTTGAAAAAGCAAAAGTATTTCAATTTGTTGTTATTGTTGGAGTTGCTGAAAAAGTATTTGGAATAAAAGTTGATGAAATGATAGGACAAAAAGAGGTTGTAATTAAATCTCTTGGTAGCTATCTTGGTAATATTGAAGGAATTGCTGGTTCATCCATAATGGGTGATGGACGAGTTGTAATGATTCTTGATATAGCAGAATTATTACAAAAGATAAATAGAGAAGTTAAAGCCAACTAATATTATGGCTTTCTCGCAAACAAATGATTTTAATGCGATTATTATGTCTGACGGCAAAGTTGGCATCTCGCAAAAATATTTAAATAATAAGAGATGAAAAAAAAAATTAAAGTGCTTATTGTTGATGATTCTGCCTTTATGCGGAAATCACTGTCTATTATGCTTTCTGGTGATCCAAATATAGAAATTTGTGGAACTGCAAAAAATGGACAAGAGGGTTATGACCTAGCCAAAGAACTCCGTCCTGACTTAATTACGCTTGATGTAGAAATGCCCGTTATGGATGGTTTAACGGCTCTTAAATTAATTATGAAAGATGCCCCAACATCTGTTATTATGGTTAGCTCAATTACTACTGAGGGAGCGGAATCTACTATTAAAGCATTTGAATATGGAGCTGTTGATTTTATTTCTAAAGAACAAAGTTTTGTTAGTGTAAATATTACCAAAATTAAAGATGAGTTAATTCGTAAAATTAAAAGTATTGTTTACCATAAAAGAACAACTACTCTTGCGACTAGTAAATCTTTAAATTCACACACAGATATATCTGAAAACGTTTCAAAAGGTGTGCTTCCTAGAATTGGATACACCGCTATTGCAATTGGTGTATCAACAGGCGGACCTATTTCGTTACAAAAAGTTATTCCCCAATTATCAGAAAATTTGAATGTTCCAGTATTTATAGTTCAACATATGCCTCCAAAGTTTACTAAATCTTTAGCCGATAGATTAAATAACATGTCAAAATTAGCAGTTAAAGAAGCTGAACATGGAGATTTGGTAACAAAAAATACTGTTTACATTGCTCCTGGTGGAAAACATATAAATTTTGTAAATGTAGGGCATACAGTAAAAATAATATTGACTGATCAACCAGAAAAATCCTTACACCGTCCTTCAGTTGATGTTATGCTCCACTCAGCTATTTCTATTTATGGAAAAAATTTACTTAGCGTTATCATGACTGGAATGGGAAAAGATGGATTGCTGGGTATTGAAGAATTAAACAAATTAGGTGGTAAGTGCCTTGCACAAAATGAACATACTTGCGTAGTTTACGGAATGCCAAAAGCTGTTGTGGATGCTGGCTATGCAGATTCAATTGCACCACTTGGACAAATTGCATATAAAATTAATTCGGTATTTTAATATGAATGATACATTTGAAGAACCAATTTTTAGAGAACTTGATAAAAGTAGTAACCTTAGCTCAGGCAATGTTATTAAATCTAAAAACGTACAAGTTTCTGGTAAAACAAGAATTTCTATTGAAGAAGAAAGCCACGAAGGCGTAAAATTTATTATGAAAAAAGATGCGCAGGGTCAAATAAAAGAAATAAAATTTATTTGCTCATGCGGACAAACCAAATCGCTTATACTTGATTATTCTGAAGAATAATAGCCAACTATTCAAATATAGCCATACTATTTCAATTTAATTCCTCAATTTTGTAAATAAACCTACTATTTAAAATGGCATTAGTTTTGCCATTATAATTCTAAAAAAAATAGGAATTGTAATGGCTGTATCAAATTTAAACCTTTTAGAAAATTATATTGGACATCTTTCAACCAAGAACAAAGTAATTAGCCAAAATATTGCAAATATAGGTACAGAAGGTTATATACGTCAAAATGTAAAATTCCAAGATATGCTCGAGGGTGAAATGAGTAGCAACATTAAAAACACTAATAATAGGCATATGAAACTTTCACCTAGTAATGAAATTGGTCTTGACAATAATATCTTTTTAGATAAAACAAAAGAACCTAACGGCGGAATTAATAATGTTGATATTGAAACTGAAATGGCTGAGTTAGCCGAAAATGCAATTAATTTTAAGTTTTCCTCCAAAAAAATTGCAGGATATTTTCAACAATTAAGAGAAGTAATTAAAGGCGGAGGTAGTGTATAATGGAAATAAATGGTAGTAATCCTGGGTTTAAAATAAGTGCTCGTGGATTAAGCGTTCAAAGAACTCGCATGAATTTAATTGCTGAAAATATTGCAAATGCCGAAACAACAAGAACTGAAAATGGTGAACCTTTTAAAAGAAAATTTATTACAATTTCACAAAATGAAAAGGTATCTAACGGCTTAAGTCAAGCACAATCAACATTAAAAATGCAAACTACAAATGGAGATCATATACCTTTTGTTTCTCCAAGTTCCTCAATGTCTGGTGGAAGTAATAGTGGTTTAGATTATCAAGTTAATGAAGATACATCACAAGGGGAGTTAATTTTTATGCCAAATCACCCAGATGCTAATGAAGATGGTTATGTACAATCATCAAATATTAATGTAATACAAGAAATGGTTGAAATGATTGCTGCATCAAGAAGTTATGAAGCTAATTTAACAGCGCTTGATACATCAAAACAAATTGCAAAAGATTCGTTGGAGATATAAATGACAGTTAATACTAATTCTATTGGAAATTATTTAGCACGACAAACTCGAAATGTTTCTAGTGTTGCAAGAAAAGAAAATGTTCAAAAAGCTGTTCAAGTTAGTTCAACTGAACCATTGATATCAGCAAAAGAAAAAGAAATGTTTGTAAAAATGTATCCACAACAAAAATCAGAAATAATGCAATATCATTATTATCAAAAAAATGGTGTTATGTCTGGCGTTACAGTTGGGTCGCTTTTAGATAGGAGAGGATAAGATGGAAATTGGAAGTATTCAATCAATTGCAAATGCAATTCCCAAAACTAAAATAACCGAAAAAAGTGGTGACAGCCAATTTGAAAATTTATTTAAAGGTGTTATTGAAGGCACAATGAAAGCTCAAGCAGAATCTAATACTTTAACAGAGCAATTTATTAAAGGCGGTGATGTACAAATACATGAAGTAATGATTGCTGGGGAAAAGGCAAAAACTTCATTGCAACTACTAATGGAAATTAGAAATAAATCAATGGATATGTACAAAGAATTAACAAGAATTCAAATTTGACAACGGGAATTTAACAGATGAATGATTTTTTTGGAATATTTAATAAACTTGCCCCACAACAGAAAATGATGATTGGTGGAATTGCAATTGTAACTGTAGTTCTGCTTGGAGTTTTAGTCTCGTTTCTTAATGAGCCAAGTTATTCAACAATTTATACAAATCTTGCGGAAGAAGATGCTGCAAAAGTTATAGAGCACTTAAATTCGAAAAAAATTCCTTATAAAATTGAAGATAATAGTTCTACAATAAAAGTATCATCAGAAATTGTTTATGAAACTAGACTTGAATTGGCAAGTAAAGGAATTCCAAACTCGGGCATACTTGGATATGAAATTTTTGACAAAAGCACTATGGGCATGTCTGAGTTTATGCAAAAATTAAATTACAAGCGAGCACTCGAAGGTGAACTATCAAGAACAATAGTACAACAAGATGGAATTGAAGCTGTGCGTGTTCATATTGTTACTCCAGAAAAAACAATTTTCAAAAGTGAACAAAATGCAGCCACTGCTTCAATAGTACTAAAATTATCAGTTAGTTCACTATCAAAAGAAAGTATTAATGCAATTGTTAATTTAGTTGCCAGCAGCGTGGAAGGTTTAAATAAAAATAGCATTACTCTTTTAGATACAAATGGTAGATTATTATCTCAGCAGTCAGAGGAAAACGAATTTGGTGTTTCTACTAGCAAACAGTATGAAATAAAACAATCAATAGAAAATTACCTTGTAAAAAAAGCACAAAGTGTTTTGGATAATATTTTAGGATATGGAAATGCAATAGTTCAAGTAAATGCTGAATTAAATTTTGATCAGGTTGAAAGAACAATGGAGGATTTTGATCCTGAAAGACAAGTGGCTGTAAGTGAACAAACAATTAAGACCGAAAATATTGGCTCAACATATGCCGACACATCGGCACAACAAAGTCAAAATACAACTGTAAATTATGAAATAAGTAAAACTATTCAGAAGGTTGTTGAAGGAACTGGAAATATTAAACGATTAACGGTTGCCACTGTAATTAATGATGAAATTAAAAAGGTGAAAACTGAAAATTCAGTTGAAACGGTGCACGAACCACGTTCTGACGAACAGATAACAAAATTAGAACAAATTGTTAGAAATGCTGTGGGAGTTGATAATGTAAGAGGTGATGAATTTTCAATTGTAAATATATATTTTGATAATGGTGCGATAGATACAAATTTTGATGAAGCAGATGCAAAGCCTCAATCACCATTTGACAATATGGATAAATTAATAAATTTAATACTTATTGTAACAGCAATTATTGCATCGTTAATTTTATTGCTAAAATTAATGAAACGATTGAAAACCGAAAAAATTATGATTGGCTCAGTTAATCATAATGGTTTAGCAATGGCAGGTGGAAGTTCAATGCCATTATTAAAGGATTTCCAAAATCAATCTTTACAATCAACCGAAAAAAGAAAGCAGCTTTATCCTTTAGGTGATTTGGAAGATGAAATATCCGACGAAGCTTTGATGAAGAAAAACCAAACAGAAAAAATTTCAAATTATGTTCAAAAAAACCCAATTGACGCAGCAAAATTAATAAACTCATGGTTAAAAGAAGATGAATCCTAATGAAGCATTAGAAAAAGTAGCGGCAAATCCAGAATTTGCTAAATTATCTGGGTTGCAAAAATCTGCTTTACTATTAATTGCACTAGATGTAGATTCCTCAGCGGAACTACTTAAAAATATTGATGCCGAAGATGTTGAAGCAATTTCTGCAGAAATTTCACAAGTAAAAAATACTTCTAGCCAAATACTAGATGGTGTTATGCACGAGTTTTATAATATGGTTAAAGCACGTGAATATGTTATGGAAGGTGGAATTGAATATGCAAAATCAATTCTTGAAAAGTCATTTGGGATAAATAAAGCAAATGAAATAATTGAAAAAGTTAAGAGTATTACAACTCTTAAAGGATTTGATATTCTTAAAAAAGCCGATTCAACTCAATTAGTTAACTTCTTGGTAAAAGAACATCCACAAACAATAGCTCTAATTCTAACACACTTAAGTCCAGATCAAACTGCAAATGCTTTACAAGAACTTCCTCCAGAACTTAGGGGAGATGTAGCCCTAAGAATAGCAACTTTAGGAAAAGTTTCACACATAACACTTCGTAGAATAGAAAAGGTTGTTGATGATATGGCTGGACTTACAATGAGTCAATCAGTTGGTAAAATTGGTGGAACAAAAAGTTTAGCAACAATTTTGAATAGGACAAAAGTTTCTTTGAGTAAAGAAATAATGGATGAAATTTTGGATAAGGACCCTGAAGTTGCTGCAGAAATTAAAAGGCTTATGTTCCTATTTGAAGATTTGATTAATCTTCAAGATAAGGATATTCAAAAAATACTTAGAGAAATTGATAGAAAAGACCTAACATTTGCGCTAAAAACTGCTGATGAAGAATTGACAAATAAGATTTTCTCAAATATGTCAGAGCGTGCAACTGAACTTTTAAAGGAAGAACTGCAATATATGGGAATGGTTAAATTAAAAGAAGTGGAAGCAGCGCAAGCCAGAATAATTGATGTAGTTAAACAATTAGAAGAAGCCGGTGACATATCGTTGAATATACGTGGAAGCGTTGAGGAAGTTTATGTCTAGCGTTATCAAATTAGGTAGAAGTAGTAGAATAAATATTAAAGTTAGCGACAACTCAAATTATGGTGGCTACGATAATGAAACCGAAGGCGAATTTTTGCGAAGGTTGGAAGAGGAAAAACATGAGCAAATTTTTAATGCTGGAAGAGAAGATGCAATTAGAGAACTAAAAAGCAACTATGCCCAGAACTTGAATAAAAAATTTTTAGAATATGATAATCTAATGAATTCAATAGAAAATACATTAATTGAATACAAAGATTCTTTTGATAAAATTGTAATTGACTCAACTTTTCTTATTGCTAGCAAAGTAATTCAAAGATCAATTTCTGATTCACCCATTATTACAGAAACAATTAGAGAAGCAATAAGAAAAATAATTGGTGCAAATAATATTGTACTAAGATTAAGCCCAAGCGACAAAGCACTAATTCAAGAAACAGATGTCGATTTCTTTGATAATAACTCCTATTCAAATTTGAAATTTGAAGTTGATGATAGAATTGATGCTGGTGGCTGTTTAGTAGAATCTGAAATAGGAAATGTTGATGCAAGGATTAGTTCACAATTGCACGAATTAAAAAAGGCTTTATTGCAGGAACACACTTCGGAAAATTAATTAATATCATAATAAAAATGAAAAACGAATCAATTAAATACAAAACCCAAAATAATAGATAAATGAAATTTGTTGAAGATTATATAACCACTTTTGCCCAAAGAATTAGGGATGTTGAAACAATAAAAGTTAACGGAAAGGTTACGGATGTTGTTGGATTGGTAATTGTATCTTTTGGTCCAAATGTTTCAATTGGTGAAGAATGTAAAGTTGTTGATAGAGCAGGCAATATAGTTTGCTCATCTGAAGTAGTAGGATTCAAAGAAGGTAAAGTACTTTCCATTGCACTTGGTGAAGTTCATGAAATATCACCTGCATGTGAAATTGTAGCTACCGGTAGAAGTTTTTCTGTTCCAGTTGGTGATGAATTATTAGGAAGAGTGCTTGATGGATTGGGAAATCCAATAGATGGCAAAGGTCCATTAAATTTATCTGAAAGAAGATCAATATATAGAGATCCTCCAAATCCACTAGAAAGAAACAGAATAAGCTCAAATCTGCAAACTGGAGTTAGAGCAATTGATGGATTATTAACTGTTGGCAAAGGTCAAAGAGTAGGTATTTTTGCTGGAAGTGGTGTTGGTAAAAGTGTTCTTTTAGGAATGATGGCTAGAAATACTGACGCAGATATAAATGTAATAACACTTCTTGGTGAGCGTGGAAGAGAAGTTCGTGAATTTATTGAAAAAGATTTAGGCGAAGAAGGTCTTAAGAGATCGGTAGTAATAGTTGCAACAAGCGATAAACCCGCACTTATTAGAACAAAAGGTGCATTTATAGGAACTACAATAGCTGAATATTTTCGTGATAAAGGAAAGGATGTTCTGTTAATGATGGATTCTGTTACAAGATTTGCAATGGCACAGCGTGAAATTGGATTAACTGTTGGTGAACCTCCTACTACAAAAGGTTACACACCTTCAGTTTTTGCTTTGCTTCCCAAATTACTTGAGCGTGCTGGAACGTCAACCAATGGTTCAATAACTGGTTTTTATACTGTGCTTGTGGATGGTGACGATATGAATGAACCAATTGCTGATGCTGTTAGATCAATTCTTGATGGTCATATTGTCCTTTCTAGAAAAATTGCAAATAAAGGACAATATCCAGCTATTGATCCGCTTCAAAGTGTAAGTAGAGTTATGCCCGATATAGTTACTGAAAGTCATAGACAACGTGCAATGATGTTCAACGAAATACTTTCGACTTATAGCGAAGCTGAAGATTTAATAAATATTGGAGCTTACGTAAAAGGCAGTAATCCACAAATTGATCACGCATTACAAAACATAATGCACTTGAGGCATTTTATGAAACAAGGTATGAATGAAAAATCTGATTACAAAGAAACTATTAAAAGACTTAATGGAATAATTAAAGAACCATTGTCGCTGGATTAAGTGAATAATTGCAGAAGCAACAAAACAGGAAATTGTTTTCTAATTTTATTAGCTGAATTGAAATATAATGAAAAAATTTAATTACAAATTTGATGCAATCCTAAAAGTTAAGGATAATATTAAAAAGCAAGCTATGAAAGAAGTTGCTGAAGTAGGCAAGGAGATTGAGCAGAGATTATTGAAAAAAGAAAACTTAGTAGCTGAGTTAAAAGATTGCAAGCTTAACTCGAAAAAAAAAACTATGAAAGTATCGGAGTTACAATTTATTGAAAGTCATATTTACTCCTTAAATAAAAAAATTCAAACTGTTGATAACGAAATTATAAGATTAAAATATTTGTTAAAAATGAAACAAAGTGTATTAGTTGAAAAAACAAAGGAAAGTAAAATTTTCCATAAGCTAAAAGAAACGAAGCTAATTCAACACAAAAGTGACGAAAATAAAGAAGAATTAAAGATGCTAGACGAACTGGCAATACAAAAAATGAGTAGGAATTAAAATGACAGAGAAAATAGCAGCGGTAATAATAATTATTGTATCATTTATAATGGTAACTGTTGCAATTGCTTATCTAAATTTGAGATACAATAATATTTTCGCTTTTGATTTTACACCAACTCAAGAAGCCGTTGAACATAACACCGAAAAACAAGTGGATGATCTTAAGGCTACATTAAGACCAGAAATTGAACAGCAAGTTTTTGATTCATTAAAAGTTGTTGGTTTTGATTCTGCTTCAGTAATTAATACTAACAAAAAAGTTTTGCTATTGGAAGATAGCATTGCTGTATTACAAAACACAATTCTTAAATTATCCCGTGAAAAAACGACTCTGGAAGCAACAAATACTCAAAACGAGGAAAAATCAGAGAGTAATGAAGAGTATCAAAAGTGGATAAAAGACACATCAAAATTTTATGAATCTATGGAATCTGCAAAAGCAGCTAAAATAATTCTAAAATATTCCGATAATATTGCTAAGGATATTCTGTACAGTATGAAGAAGAAAAAAGCAGCTGAAATACTTGCGGAAATAAATCCAGAAATAGCAAAAAGAATAACGCGAGTACCATAATGTTTTTTAATCCTTTATTTATTTCGAATGCTAGTACTGGTAATATTGCTGACGGTACTAAAGAAAATAAGTTCACAAATAGTAATTATCTCTTTGCAGATATCATTAATGTATCTAAAGAAAAGCTTTCGCTAACAGAGCCTAATATTGAAATTGATGAAAAGAACAAAGCTCTTTTTGCAAATCTTAAGAGTAGCAACTTTCCTTTAAATACAAAAGCTGATGCAAACACAAATCAATTTGTTTCGGATAACGAAAATTTGAATGTATTTCTAGCAAAAGTGTATGAAAAAATTAATGCTAGCAAAGAAAATGTTGGAACTACTGAAAAAAATAATTCCAAATTAGAAGCAACAGTTATTCCTGAGCAAATTACTCAAATAATAGAGTTGTTAAATAATGGTGAAAAGGTCTCAATTCCATTAAATAATAATGGGAAAATTGCCTTTGTTGAAATTCAAAAATATGATAAAAATTTAAATAGTGAAAATTCAAATAAAGGAATAAAACTTGGAAGCACAACTCAAAGCGGAATTCAATTAACAGATGTAGATATTAAAAGAGTTATTGCTGATATATCTGCTGCGTTAAATAATGGTTTTAGCACAGAAAAATTTGAGATGAGTGATAAAAAAGTTAAAGATATTATTGCAAAAATTGAAACTAGTTTTTCAAAACTTGTTCCGCTTAAAGATGAAACATTTCAACCTCAAAAAAATATTCTTTCAAATTTAATTGCCAATATTGAAAATGAATTTAATTTAGATAGCGCAGCAAGCAGTGAACTTAAAAAAGTAATTGTTGCGCAATTTGCAAAAGTTATAAATGAAAAATCAGGCAATAGTGTTAAAGAGGCAAACTCCTCAGATGCCAAGATGGATGCGGGTTCATCAACGAGTATTTTAAAAGGGTTAAATCTTAATCCAAATGAAGAAGAGCTAATTAAGAGTTTTAATATTGCTGTGGTTAGCCCAACTGAGTTAAAAGAAAAAATAGAATTGCTATTATCTGAATCAAGTAATATTTCAGAATTAAAACCAATATTAAATAAAATTAATAATTTTTTGAAAAATAATTCCTCCCAGCCAAAGGAAAATGCTACTGCTGAAAAATTTACACTTCCAGAAGTAGCAAAGGAATTAAACTTAAGTCCTAAAGAAGCAGCATTTATAAAAAGTGTAACATCTGAAAAAATATCACTTCCAGAATTGAGCAAAGAATTAAAAGCAGAAGCAATAAAACCAAACGCAGTTCCAGAATTGAAATCAATTGCATTAAAATTGGAAAATTATTTATCAAACGAAGCAATTGCAAAACCAAGTTTAACTGCTGAAAAAATTACTCTTCCAGAAATAGCAAAGGAATTGAATTTAAGTCCAAAAGAAGTAGAATTAGTAAAAAGTGTAACATCAGAAAAGATATCACTTCCAGAATTGAGCAAAGAATTAAAAGCGGAAGCAATAAAACCAAATGCAGCTCCAGAATTGAAATCAATTGCAATAAAATTGGAAAATTATTTATCAAATGAAGCGATTGCAAAACCAAGTTCAGTTTCTGAAAAAATCACACTTCCAGAAATAGCAAAGCAATTAAATTTAAATCCAAAAGAAGTAGAATTGATAAAAAGTGTAACAACTGAAAAGATATCACTTCCAGAATTGAGCAAAGAATTAAAAGCGGAAGTAATAAAACCAAATGCAGTTCCGGAATTGAAATCAGTCGCAATAAAATTGGAAAATTATTTATCAAATGAAGCGATTGCAAAACCAAGTTCTACTGCTGAAAAAATCACACTTCCAGAAGTAGCAAAGGAATTAAATTTAAATCCTAAAGAAGTAGCATTTGTAAAAAGTGTAACATCTGAAAAGATATCACTTCCAGAATTGAGCAAAGAATTAAAAGCAGAAGTAATAAAACCAAACGCAGCTCCAGAATTGAAATCAATTGCAATAAAATTGGAAAATTATTTATCAAATGAAGCGATTGCAAAACCAAGTTCAGTTTCTGAAAAAATCACACTTCCAGAAATAGCAAAGGAATTGAAATTAAATCCAAAAGAAGTAGAATTGGTAAAAAGTATTGCAACTGAAAAAATATCACTTTCAGAATTGAGCAGAGAATTAAAAGCGGAAATAATAAAACCAAACGCGGCTCCAGAATTGAAATCAATTGCGTTAAAATTGGAGAATTATTTATCAAATGAAGCGATTGCAAAACCAAGTTCAGTTTCTGAAAAAATCACACTTCCAGAAATAGCAAAAGAATTGAATTTAACATCATCAGAAAGTAAGTTGGTTGGTGATTTAGAAATTGAAAAATTAGACTTGAATGAATTAAAAAAATCAATAAAAGCAGAAATTATTAGCAATCCAAATAGTAAAGAGTTGAAGTCACTTTTAAATAAGATTGACTCAATAAATCTTGATTCCAAAAGTGATTTGGGAAAAAATCAAGAATCGATTAATAAAGAAATATTTTCCAGTAAAGAATCATTTGAAGTAAAACCTAAAATAGTTGAAAAAGACAACTCTGAAATTAAAAATAACTTAAATGTTTCAACTGAAAAGCCAGAAATAAAAAATGAAAAATCAGATTACATATTTACTTTGAAAAATGAAAAAAGTGCAGACAGTTTAGCATTTGATAAAATTGTAAAAGTTGAAACTAAGTCGCCTGAATTATTAAAAAAATCGATATACACTAGTAAAGAAAGTATTGAACTTACAAAGGTGAAAGTAATTCCAATAAATGAAGACGTTGCTAGAAAAATGGAATTAAAATCAACTGATGATGATTTCAAACGATTGAGTTTCAAAAAAGTAAATACGGAACAGAAAGTAAGTAATGTTAACGATAATTTGAAAAAATCATTTTCAGAAAGTGATAGTTCCAAGAATAGCGCTAATTTTAGTCAAAGCAACGTTATCAATTCTGATTTTAGCAAAGCTGATTTTTCGGATAAGAATTTTGCAAAAAATGTTTCAGAAAATTCTAAAGAAGTTAATACAAAAACGGAAATTTCCAAAAAGGAATCGGTTGGTGAGGCAAAAACAAACGAAGTAAAAAATAGTGAAACTACTATGCCTAAAACTGCTTTTGTTGAAAACCAAATTAGAAACCATGATATGAGAGTGATTCAAAAAGCAACTGTTAAACAACTGGATTTGAAAAATATTAAAGAAGAAATTTCGAGCTTAATCCAAAAAGGCGAAAAAAAATCAGTTGAGTTTCAGCTTAATCCAGAAAATCTTGGCAAAATGAATATCAAATTGGAAATTGTTAATAAAATTGTTTCAGCCTCCATTAAGGTTGAAAGTGAAACTACACAACAAGCTGTTCAAAATAGCTTGGAAGGACTTAAAACTAGTTTAACACAACAAGGGGTTCAGCTTAGTTCGCTTAGTGTTTCTCTATCAAACTCGGAAGATAAAAACAATAGATACTTCAAACAGAAGAGAAAAGGCAATAACCCAATGAATGTAAAAATCAATGGATTGGAAGACAAATTTGCTCACAAAAATTTAGGCTATAACAATTACGATTTTATAGCATAGGAGAATATTATGGTTAGTTCAGTTCAAAATCAAGTAAACACTTATACCGCTACAGCACAAGGTGGCAAAGCAATGGATAAAGAAGCATTTTTGGAATTGATGATTGCACAGTTACAAAATCAAGACCCAATGAATCCAATGGATGGAACTGAATATGCAGCCCAACTTGCTCAATTTACATCGTTGGAGCAATTAACAAACTTAAATGATTCTATGGATGCAAGTATTGATGCTAATTACTACTTAACACAATCCATTAATAACACAATGACTGCAACTTTAATTGGAAAGGATGTGAAACTTACATCTACAACATTGCAGAACATTGGGCAAGATGATATTTCATTTGGTTATAAACTTCCAGTAGATGTAAAGACAGTTACTATTAAAATTTACAATGAAAGTGGTGCACTTATTAAAACTATTGAGCAAGAAAATAATTCTGCTGGTGAGCATAAACTTTCTTGGGATTTTTCCGATAATAATGGTACAAAAGTTCCAAATGGTAAATATACATTTAAGGTAACAGCAACAGATGCAAAAGGTGAAGATTTGGCAATTTCAACATTCGGATTAGGAACAATTGACGGTGTTAGGTTCTCTGAAAGTGGTACTGCTCTTCTGGTTGATGGAGTTGAATATAGCTTGGCAGATGTAATGGAAATATTAAATAATACGTCGCAAGGAGGCGGAAAATAATGGCAATGATTAATGGAATAAGCGTTCCCTTTATACCCCTAGTTAAGGAGAGCGGGTTTCAGCAGGCGAACAATCAGGGAGTGAAATCTCACTTTGATGAAATATTCTCAAGAGAGATTTCGAAAGTAAAACTTTCAAAACATGCTATGCAGCGTTTAGAATCGCGCGATATAGTTCTATCCGAAAATGAAATGGATAAAATTAATGACGCAGTTCAAAAAGCTGAAGCAAAAGGTTCAAAAGATTCACTAGTAATGATGAATAACACAGCGTTTCTTGTTAACATTCCAAACAAGACTGTAATTACAGCAATGAGTTTGTTAAATGCTAACGAAAATGTTTTTACAAATATTGATAGCGTAGTATTCGCTTAATAAAAACTTAATTAACTAACAACAACACGAGCGGGACCTTTTAAGGACGCTCTTGATTTGGCTGACTGACTGATGCTGAATCGACAAACTTAAAACTAACCTTAGGAGGTTATAATGGCACTTCTTAACTCACTATTCTCCGGTGTTTCCGGATTGAGAAATCATCAAGCAATGATGGACGTAATTGGTAACAATATTGCCAACGTTAATACTATTGGCTATAAAGGTTCACGAATTACTTTTAGTGATACATTCAATCAACTAATTAAATCTGGCACAAACCCAACGGATGGCACTGGTGGTACTAACAGTATGCAGGTTGGTCTTGGTATGAAAGTAAACTCAATTGACAGAAACTGGAATCAAGGCACTGTTGAAAGAACTGGAATTACAACAGATTTAGCATTACAAGGTCCAGGAATGTTCATTCTAAATAATAATGGAATACAGCAATATTCAAGAGCTGGTGCTTTTATGTTTGATGCTGACGGTAAACTGGTAAATCCACAAAATGGTGCAATTGTTCAAGGAAAAGTAGCTAACGGTTTAGGTGAAATTCCAGCAGGTAACGCAATTCAAGATATTATAATTGATAAAAATTTAAGATTGCCTGCAATTGCAACACAAAATGTATCATGGGGTGGAAACCTTGAAAGTGGTTCTCCAACAAAAAGAACTGATATTGTTGAAATGAGTGGTAATTATAAATCAGATGCAACTGCTAACCCTGCTGGTACAGATCAACAACCATATACTATTTATGGCATTGATGGTACAGAGTATGAATTAATAGTAGATTATCAAAATACTGCTTATGATGGTACAACTACACCTCCAACAGAGGCAGCTTATACTGTTAACTACACAGTTAATGATGTTGATGGAAATCCAGTTGTAATAGATCAATCAGGCTCACAAGCTTTAACATTTGATGCAATAACATCAAATAACACAACATCAGCTCTCAATATTACTGGTGATGGTGGAAACATTGATTTCGAATTAAGTTTTAACGATTTAACAAGTACTGATTCTGCAACTTCAGTAAGTTCAGTTATTGATAAAGGTGAAACAGTTGAAGATGTTACAGGAACTGTTACGATATATGATACTTTAGGTAACGCTCACTCTCTTACAATTGAATATACTCATATTGATGAAAATACATGGGCATGGAATGTTGATTCACCAAGCACGGGACAGTTAGCTCCTGGTGCAAATGGTGTAATTAAATTTAAAAGTAATGGATCAATAGAATCCATTTCTCAAGCTGGCAACTTAGTAAGTCTTCCTGATTTACCAAGCATTAATTTTGAACCTGGAAGTGGTGCTGGTAATATGGATATTAAACTTGATTTTGGTTTCGGAACAACTAAATTTACACAAACGGCTCTTAGTTCTCAAGTTGCGGCATTATCAGATGGTTCAGCTGCATCATCTTTATCCAATTTGAATATTGATAATTTTGGTAACATAGTTGGTATTTTTTCAAATGGAGTTTCACAATCACTAGCTCAAGTTATGGTAGCTACATTCGCAAACTTAAATGGTTTAACTAGTATTGGAGATAATATGTATCAAGTTGCAGCAAATGCTGGTGATCCAAGAATAGGAGAACCTGGAGAATCTACCACAACCACTATTCAATCTGGTGGATTGGAGCAATCAAATGTTGATTTATCAGAAGAATTTACAAAAATGATTATATCACAACGTGGTTTCCAAGCTAATGCTCGTGTTGTTACAACTGCCGATGCATTATTACAAGAAATAACAAACTTAATTAGATAATAAAAATAAGGGAACACCAAAAGGTGTTCCCTTAAAAAGAGGGTTGAAATGGTACGAGTAAGCGGAATTTATAATTTAAAATATTGTTACTATGTTGGTTTTATATAACCTCAAACAAATTATTAAGCAAAATTCAAAATTCAATTATAAAACAAAAATGGAGGTTTATATGAAACAAGTAATCTTTTTAATTATGTTAATATCTAGTTTATTGCATATAACAATTTTAAGTCAAACAACTGCCTTTGAACCTGTTACTATAAAACGTGTACAGCAGACATACGCATATAACGAAAATTCTAAAGGATATGAAACAACATATGATTGGCAACCGTATGGCATACATAGAGGTGGGCGACTTTATGCAAATATTAATGGTGTAGAATTTACCGAATATAGAACTTATTATGAGTTTGATATAGATGTTGAAGATGGTTACAGAATTGCATCAATGAATTTTATTCTTCAAAGAACCGTTCCTACACAACTATGTTCTGGTAGTAGAACTCATAATTTTACAGCTACAAGAACTACTAATATTTCTAGTTCAAGTACTGCAGATTATGTATGGGGAAGGATAAATGCTGGGACAACTATGGGAAGTTCGTCAAGTTCGTCTGTAGATATTACTAATTATTTTAGTAATCAAGGTGGTATTGTTAAGGTTGGTGTAAAATCATGATCAGATTTGCAATTTGATGTATACATGGTTTATATAATGATTACATTAGAACCTATTCCAGATACTACACCTCCTTCAGCACCACAAAATCTTTCAATGAGTACGAGTTATAACCATGCAGTTCTTTCATGGTCTGCTAATTCAGAAACTGATTTAAAACAATATAATGTTTATAGACAGATTGATAGTGGTAGTATGTCTTATTTAGCGACGACCACTACCAATTCTTACACCGATAATTCGATGGTGATTGTTCCAATGAACATGTTTTACTACAGAGTAAAGGCTGTGGATAATAATAATAATATTTCCGGATATAGTAACCAAGTTTCAATTTCAGGTATGTTATTAAAACCAAATGATGAAGAATATGATTTGGATAGTGATTCTAAAGTTATAAATTACGAGCTAATGTCAAATTATCCAAATCCGTTTAATCCAACAACACAAATAAGCTATCAAATTCCGGAAAATGGCTTTGTAAATTTGGTTGTTTATAATTCATTAGGACAAAAAGTAGCAGAGTTGGTAAACCAAAATCAATCAAGCGGAAAATACTCAGTTAAGTTTAATGCTGCAAATTTACCAAGTGGAGTTTATCTTTATAAAATACAAGCAGGTGAATTTAGTGATGTAAAAAAGATGTTGCTAACAAAATAGTATTCTTATAAAAGGAAAGAATTAAAAAATAATTTTTAGTTTCACTACTAAAGCCAATCTCGATTTATCGGGATTGGCTTTTTTCCTATTTCCCGAATTGGGAAACCACAACTTTTTTAAGACCATTATTATAATTTAGCTGGTTTTTAATATAATTTTATAACTTAGTTCGTATTTGTCATGCGATTCGGCGAATCGCACTACATTGTAGCTCGAATCGCTGATTCGAGAGCTTGCGATTTACAAGTTTGCTGTTCACACTATAAAAATTAAAATAGCGAATCTATCTTGCTTTTTTTATCAGAAACCAATTGTCTTTGATTCTATATTTGCTCATATTATCTTTTATTCTAAATACAGACAATTTAATGCGTGACAATCTTTTATTTTGATTTTTCTTTACAAATTAAACTAATTTAAGCCTTTTTATGAAATTATAAAAAAAACACGAAGAAAGATTATAGCTGTAAATTAATCTAACTTGGATTGCACATTTGTAATATTTTATCTAAAACTGGAATGAAAGACACTTCCCCCAAAACAGATTGATATTTTTACATTTATTTCTTTTAATAAATAGCTATATATTTACGCTTCAATTTTTAATTTACTTAGGAGAAATAATGAGATATCTAATTGTTCTATTAATGGCTTTCTTTACTGTTGCATGTGCACAAAATGGACAAAATGTTGAACTAAAAACTTTTGATGATAGTGTTAGTTATGCTATTGGTGCTGATATTGCGCGTAATTTTGAAGCTCAAAAAATGAACATTAATAACGATGCTTTTACTAGCGGTTTTATGACAGTTGCAACAAAAGGCGAGGTTAAAATTTCAGAAGAAGTTGCACTTGCAGTACTTACAAGATACCAACAAGTTATGATGGAAAAAAAACAAGCTGAAGAAAATGTAGCTTTAGCTGAAAACATGAAAAAAGGCGAAGAATTTTTAGCTGCTAACAAAGCAAAAGAAGGTGTTATGGTAACAGCAAGTGGATTACAATACAAAGTAATTACTCCTGGAACTGGCGCAAAACCACTTGCAACTGATAATGTTAAAGTTCATTATAAAGGAACCTTGCTTGATGGAACTGAATTTGATTCTTCATACAAACGTGGTACACCGGCAGAATTTCCTCTTGCAAATGTAATTCCTGGTTGGACAGAAGGCTTGCAGCTTATGCCAGTTGGTTCAAAATATGAATTCTATATTCCTTCAGAATTGGCTTATGGTCAAAGAGCTCCACAAACAATAGGCCCAAACCAAACATTAATTTTTGAAGTTGAATTATTGGAAATAGTAAAATAGATTTTAGATAAACTAAGTCATGTATATATTTTATATTATGCTATAAGTTTTATTTTAAGATATTAAAGAGGCCCAACTTCTGAAAGCGAGTTCAAAGTAAATGTAACTCAAGAAGTTGGGCTTCTTTTTGCAAATTATTGGAAATAGTAAAATAGATTTTAGATAAACTAAGTCTAGGATATATTTTATACTATAAGTTTTATTTTAAGATATTAAAGAAGCCCAACTTCTGAAAGCGAGTTCACAGTAAATGTAACTCAAGAAGTTGGGCTTCTTTTTGCAAAAGAATTGGCTTACGCGTATCTTTAATCTTTTGTCTCTGGTCTTTTGTCTTGCATCTCGATTCTTTTATTTTGTCTCTTAATTAAATCCTTCTTCTAAATCCTTCACCTAAAACTTCGTGAACATTATTAATTACCACAAATGCATTAGGATCAATTTCTTTAATTATTTCGGTAAGTTTACCTAATTCTTTTAAAGTAACAATTGTAGTAATCATTTCTCTATCAATGTTTTTATAAAGTCCGCGAGTTTTAATTGCAGTAGCGCCTCTACTTAAATCAGTAATAATTCTTTCGGCAATTTCACTGCTTTTATCGGAAACAATATAAGCCTGGCGTGCATAATCAAATCCATCAATAATAATATCAATTATTCGCGATGAAACCACTCCAAGGAAAAGGGCATAGAGCATTAATAATAATGTTGGTTTATCCATTGGAAGCGATTTATACTCAATTGCCATTCCAGCAATTAAAATAACAACCACGTCAAGAACTAAAATTGTCATACCTTGTTTAGTATGATACTTTTTGTGAATAATGGCTGCAATAATATCAGTTCCACCAGTTGTACCTTGATTTTTGAAGACAATTCCTAATCCAATACCAAGAAGTGCGCCACCAATTATTATTAAAAAAAGAAAATCGTTCTGTAAAAGATTATGAATAGTTTGAGAATCTTGTAAACGGATGAACCCAAAGCCTGGAATGTCTCCTCTGAAAAAATCTATAAAAATAGCATTTACTGAAAACCCATAAAATGTTCGTATTCCAAATCGTTTACCTAAAACTTTTACGCCCCAAATATAAAGAGGTACGTTAAGTATCCAAACGGAGAGACCAACTGAAACCAACCCATCAGTTAAATAATAAATTGCCATTCCAATTCCACTTACACCGCCTGGAACTACTTTTGCGTCAACAAGAAAGACACCAATTCCTAGTGACATTATTATGGCGCCAATTGTTATTGCAACATATTCCTTAAATTCTGTTTTATTTAGAAACTTCTTCATTATAAACCCGTAAAAATTAAATTCTTTTCTTGAAATATTTGAACTATTAAAATATATATATGCTCTCATATTTAGAAAGGAATTCGGATAGATACAAGGATTATTCAATTTCAATGGTATTTTAACTTAATTTATATGATTAAAATCAGTATAAATACAAAAACCTTTGTTATTAACTTTTCATATTCTTTTATTAATCATGGAAGTTTGTTACATTTATTATCATTGAAAATAATATAATGTTGATAAGTTGACAAGTTACAAAGACATTTCAGACATAGAGATTTTTGAACATATAGTAAAGTACGATTCTAAAGCCTTAGAAGAACTTTATCTTAGATATTCTCCTATACTTTATTCCCTAATAAAAAAAATTGTAAGTGACGAAAAAGTTTCCGAACAAATATTATTGGATGTTTTTACAGTTGTTTGGAAAAAAATAGATCTTTTCAGTTTTAAAACAGGTAATGTTTATACGTGGATGATAATGCTTACTAGAAACAAAGCGGTTGAATATTTACGAAATAAGGGTGAGTTGGCTAAAGAAGACGATATATATGAGGATTTTTACGTTATTCCAATTCTAGATAATACCATTGATTCGCTATCGCTAAATTCTGCAATGAAAGTAAAACCAGAGATTTCGGAAGCACTAGATAATTTAACAGATGCTCAAAAGTATGTTTTACTTTTATCTTTCTATGAAGGATTGACCTTGGATCAAATAGCTGAAAAATTGAACATTCCTGTACCAACTGTTAGGTCAAAAATTACTTTGGCATTAGATAAACTTAGAGAGAATTTACTAGGTGGTTAACAATGGCTGATGATGCAATAAAAGAAATGATAAGTGCGTTTGCTCTTGGCTGTATGGATAAGACCAATTTCAAACAATTTAGAAGTTATTTTGAAAATAATGGTAAGTTGCCAGCAGGTGAACTTGGCGATTTGCAAAATATTATTTCATTAATTCCTACAATTCTAAATATTGATACTCCTAATGAGGAGTTGAAAAATGAACTTGGTAAAAGGCTAATTCAAATTCAGAAAGATCTAAAGAATAATGTTATTGAAAACAGACGTGAAACAAGAATTGTAGGAGCTACAGATTTTGTACAAAGAAATTCTACAACAAAGATATTTGATGTAAATGAAAAACGTATGGAAGGGAATCATAATTCGATTAATGTAGAAAAGCCAAAACAATCTGAATTAAAAACACTTCCTAAAAAAAATGAGAAAATAACTCGTTTAAATACAACCACAATTCCAGTTAAAAAGTCTTCAAATTTAAATATCATTTTACTTTGGGTATTTTCTGGAATATTATTAATTGCATTGGCTTTTATTTCTTATACTTTGTTAGATAGAATTTCTATACTTGATGAAAAAAACTTAGACTTAACCAATAAACTTGTAAAGCTTAGAACAGATTTGTTGCGAACTGATGATTTTGTAAATCAAAATATGGAATTTGTAGAATTTTTCAACAATCCATCCATAGATATAATAGCTCTAAAAAGCACCAATCCAAATTCGAAAGAAAGTGGAAAACTATTTACTGCATTTGGTTCTGGCGAAGGATTATTGCAATTACAAAATATGCCTCATTTGGATGCAGATATGACATTCCAATTATGGCTTGTTTCAAAAAGTGGTACATTTTCTTTGGGTACTTTTGAAATACGCCCAGATAAAAAGTATATGCGAATTTCAGAAATCCCTTTTGTAATGAAAGATGAAATTGAAATGTTCCGAATTACTAAAGAGAAAAAAGAAGGAACGTTTGTACCTACTGGTGAAACAATTTTATTTGGAGCTTTAAGAAATGAGCAAGTAAATAAAAAAAGGTAAGAAAATAGATTATCTTAATCCATTTTTATTGAAAAGTTCTATGTATTTATGATCGGTTCCTTTTATGTGTCCCTCTAACCAAATTTTTAGAAATTTAGTAACTTCGTTTTGACCAACTTCTTCCCCAATTTTTCTTTTTTTTATAATGTCAGAAACTTTAGCATTAAAAATTTTGTGTTCTCTTTTATGGGCTTCCATATCATCATAGCCAAATTGCGTAAAATACCGCTCTTCTGTTCCAAAATGGATAGCTGCATAATTTAGTAAACCATCAAGAAGCTGCTTAAGTGCATCGTGAGATTTTCCATTGGTTAAAGCAGTTTGATATTCATTTGCCAAGTCAAAAAGCTTTTTATGTTGTCCATCTATTAAATGAACATTTACGCTATAACTTTCATCCCAAACTATAAGTGGCATTTATTTCTCACTATTAATTTATTGTATCAAACTGAGTTGGAAAGTTTAGAAAAATTTCGGTCCCAACATTTTTTTTGCTTTTAATATGCATTTCGCCATTCATTAACTTAGTATATTCATATGCAATTGTTAAACCCAAACCAGCACCCTCATAGTTTCTGGAATGTCCATCAAGCTCTTCTTGAATAAATGGTTTAAGAAGTTGTGAAATAACTGTTTCATTAATGCCCAAACCAGTATCAGATATTGTTATTGTTACATATTCTTTAGTTTTTCTGGATGATACTTTAATTTTTCCAAAATCGGTATATTTAATAGCATTATCAACTAAATTTAGTATTAGACGTTCAAATTTTAACCAATCAATTTCACATAAATAATCTTGACTATCCAGGTCCAGTTCTATTTCAATTCCCTTTAATTTCGCTTCTGGGTTCTTTTTAGCGCAAACTGATTTTAGAATTTGATTACAATTCATTAAAACATTTTCTAAAACTACTTCACCAGATTGAATTTCGGAAACTTCGAGAATACTTTCAAATAAATTCATTACTCTATTTAATACACTTTTAAGAGAATCGGTTATTTCAATAACAGTGTCATAATCCTTTTCCTCAATACTTTCTACCATAATATCAGAATAACCCATAATTGCTGTAAAAGGAGTTCTAATTTCGTGTGACATATTTTGAAGAAATGTTGTTTTTAGTCTGTTAACTTGCAATTCTTTTCTATAAAGTTCGTTAAGTTGTTTCCTTTTATCCCGTTCATCGGTTATATCTTTAAGACTTATAACATACAAATTTTCATTAGAATCAACATCTTCAATTATTATAATTCGTCCTGCATATGCTCTGTCATCAATATCAAAATTAAATTTACAACTAAGTTCTTCATTCTTTTTTAGTAAGGTTATTTCACTTTTTATTTTAGAAGCTAATTTGCCAGGAATAACGTCTTCAAATATTTTATGCAGAATTGATTCTTTTTCTAAATTAAATGTTTTTAGAAATGTATTATTTCCATTTTCGAAATAAATGAAATCGTTTGATTGTTTCAGAATTATAAGTAAATCTGAAATATTGTTAATTATAGATTTTAAGCGGTTTTCGGATTTTTGAGTTAATTCATTTTTTGATATATAATATGTTATATCGTGAGCAGTAAGTACAAAATTTAAAATTGAACCACTTTCATTAAGTATTGGATTAAGCTTTAATTCAAAATAAAATTTAGTTTCATTAACAAGTGATAAAGAAACTGTTTCATTCCACTGACGACCATTTTTGATTGATTCTTCAAGTTTTTGTAACTTTTCGTGGGACAAGTGCTTTGAAAGAATTGTTGAAATATGATTATTATAAATTTCATCTAATTCAAAATCAAGAATTCTCTCAAAAGTATTGGTAGCAAAAGAAATCATTCCATTATTATCAAAAATCATTACAGGAACTTTTCCATATTCTAATGCAAAATGGAGATTACTTATTTTATCTTCAATATTATTTTGTTCATCTAAACGACTAAAAACAAGAATGTAAAAATTTGAATTTAAAAGTAAAATTTTTTCAATTTCTATTTTATAGTTATAAATTTTATTGTTTTCTTCGTAAATAAAAATATTGTCGAAACTATTAATATCCTTTTCTGCTAATTTGGAAATAATTCCATGTATATTTGGCTCAAAATTTAATTGCTTAATATTTTTGTCATCTTCAAGCAAAAATAAATGCTTAAAAGTTTCATTCGAAAACTTTATATTTCCAGAAGAATCAACAATTAACCATGATTTATGGGCTAATATTTCAAAATTATTTGTTTCATTTAAGTTTAATTTGCTATTCATATTTTCTTTTCAGCTTATCCAAATGGGAGTTTGAGCAATAAATTAATTTACTTCTTCGTATTTTATTAAATTAAAATGGCCTAATTTTAATTAGGTTTAACTCCGTTGCATTTTTGTTTTTATTTAACATAACATTTAATTTTCTATTGGTTTGTTTTTCCAGAAAATTAAACAAAATATTATTCAAATATGTAAAATCGCTTTGAAGTGATGAATAAATTCCGTCCAAAAGCGTGTCAATTAACTCGTAATTATAAATATTTAATTCATTTTTTAAATCAAGAGAAGTAAACCTATTGAACAGTTGACCTAATCCTTTTAATTCCTTTTGTAATGGCATTGATTCATTTGCAGTTCCAATTACGATTTTTAAGCTTGCAATTATTGGGTTAATTTCAACCCTAATGGAGTCATCTTTTCTAATAGTATAACTAATTGTTTCTAATGAATTGATTGATTTTAGATCTAAATGAACTTCAAAATAAAATCCCCCATAAATAAACTCAACAATTACTTTATCTTCGGAAGAATGTTGAAACTCTTTAAGTAACCAATTTGCTCTGGACAAATATTTGGAAGCCGGAGAAAATGAAATAGAATCATTAATATTAAAAGAAGCATTCTCATAAATGCCACCTTTTGAATGAGAATATTTTCCTTTTTTGGATTTATTAAAATCCACTTCTAACGATACGTTACCAATGCGTTCTAACATAATTAAACCAATTTATTTACTATCATAAAAATATAAATAATTGAATGAGCTAAAAACATAAAATCTTTAGTTTAATTTAATCATCTTTGTATCAGAGATATAGGTCTCTGATTTTGGGTCTTTTAATTTTGCCAAGTCTTTTACTAAAGCACTAATTCTATCTATTGATTGATTGATTAAACTAAAATCTTCCGAGAAATTATTCAAATTATTTTCTTTAAGCTGTGATTCTAGATCAGATACAAACAATTTTAAACTTCCAAGTGGATTATTTAAATTATGTCCTATTGTTGCTGCCATTTCCAAAAGCGCTTTTTCATGTTCGGAATGTTTAAGTTCCGTTTGCAGATTGTAAATTCTAATTCCCGATCTAATGCGCGCAAGAAGTTCTTGGTTTTCAGTCGGTTTTAATAGAAAATCATCAGCACCAACATCCAAACCTTTAACTCTATCCTTTACGGCTGAGCGAGCAGTTAAAATAATATAATATATAGATTTAAGTTTTTCTTTTTTCTTAATTCTATCACAAAGTTCAAGTCCATCCATTTGTGGCATTGTCCAATCGGCAATGATAACTTTTGGTAAAAAAGTCTCTAGTTTTTTAAGAGCCTCAATTCCATTAGCTACAGAAGCAACATCATAATTTTCTTTTTCAAGTAACTTACTAAGAATAAATCTTGTATCAGGTTCATCTTCAACAATAAGAACTTTTTCTCTAATCTCTTCCATTTTTCACTTTCAAATTTAATTGTACTTTTCCATAACAAGGTCTATTTTATTAATAAATTGATGAACATCACTAATTGGTTTAATAATATACGCATCAGCAAGACTTTCCTCAAATAAATGTTTGGAATGATAATCAACAGAGTGAGCTGTTACAATAATAATGGGAATAGTCTTAAATATAATGTTTTCCTTCACAAGCCGTGAAAGTGTAACTCCATCAACTTTGTTATTATTAAAATATGTGTTTTTCAAACTCAAATCCATTAAAATCAGATTATATTTCGCACAGTTTAATTTTGCGAAAAAAACATCACCATCTTCAAGAATATCAGCATCATATCCAATTTTATTAAATATGAATGAATAAAACTCCTTTAAGAAAGGGTCATCTTCCATTATAATTATTTTCTTTTTCATCTATTTATATCATCATCTAAATTAGCATACAATCATTTATTTTTTGTTATAACAAAAAATAATCTAACCTATAGCAAGAGCATATTTTATCTATCAATATATTTTAAAATAATACTAATCCTTCTATTAACCACACTATTCGGATCATTTTTATCCTTTAATCTTTTATCGGCGAAACCTATAATTTCATCAATTTGCTTTGCCGGAACGCCACCATTTACTAATGTTCTTCTTGCACTATTTGCTCTATCTGTGCTTAGTTCAAAATTTGTGTAGCTACCACTACTGTTTAGAGGTCTTGCATCTGTATGTCCTTCAATTGCAATTTTATTAGGAAACTCAGCAAGTTTTGCACCTACAATTTCTAAAAATTTCTTAGCTTTTGGACTTAACTCCGAGCTGCCTAATTCAAAGAAAACATCATTTTCAGATTCCAACATTTCAATTCGCATACCATCAGTTGTCATTTCAATTGTCATTTGATCAAGCAAAGGAATAAAATTTGCATCTTCACTAAGCTCCGATGTTAAATCATCCTTCATTTCCTCAAAGCGTCTTTCTTCCTCTTCTTTGTTTATCTGATCTAAATCTCTCTGATTCATTGACGTTATTTGTGGACTTATATTTGCGTTATCAATCATGGCTCTACTTTTTAACGAATAACCAACCGGGTCTCTAAAATAACCAGAAACTGCATCTTTAACTTCCTGATCTTGACCCAAAATCCAAAGAACAATAAATAGAGCCATCATGGCAGTAACAAAATCTGCATATGCAACCTTCCAAGCACCACCATGATGACCGCCACCTTTTTTGGTGATTTTTTTTATTATAATTGGTTGTTTATTATCAGCCATTTTACTAGCTCTTTCCTCTTAGGTAGTTTTCAAGTTCATTAAAAGTTGGTCTGTTTTCACTAAAAATAGTACGTCTAGCAATTTCAAGAGCAATTATTGGAGGATTTCCTTTTGCATAAGCAAGTACAGCAGTTTTAATTGTTTCCAAATGTCGTTTCTTATCTGCAATATCATGATGCATTTTTACAGAAATTGGACCAACAATACCATAGGCTAAAAGTACGCCAAGAAATGTGCCTACAAGTGCGGCTGCAACGTGGTGACCTACAACTTCTGGACCTTCGTTTATTGAACCCATTGTAATAATAATACCTAATACTGCAGCCACAATTCCAAGTGCAGGAAATGCATCGCCCATTGTAGCAATAGTGCCTGCAATTGGTTCACTTTCAATTTCAAAAGTTTCAATTTCAGAATCCATTAATTCTTCCAAATCGTGTGGAGGAACGGAACCAGTTAACATCACTTTCATTGAATCACAGAAAAAATCAACAATAAAATTATCATTAATAAATTTTTTGTTTTGAGATAAGATAGTACTTTCTTTAGGATTTTCAATATGAGATTCAATTGACAAAAGTCCGTCTCTTTGGGCAACCAAAAATAGTTCATTAAAGGATTTTAACAGTTCTAAATAATCTTGTTTAGAAACATGAAAGCCCTTAATTGATGCTGATACTCCAGCAACTAATTTTTTTATCATTGGCATTGGAGTACTTATTAGTACGCTTCCAATTGCTGCACCAACTATTACAAGAACTTCATATGGCTGCAATAATAAGTGCACATCACCACCAGAAAGCACAAATCCAGAAATTACAGCACCAAGAACGACCAATATACCAACGAATAACATATCCTATTCCTTTATGAATTTTTCATCTTTTTTATAATTGCAAAAATATCATCATATTTAAGCTCAATAATTTCCCAATTGGTTTTGGGTTCCATCAGCCTTCCATAAATTTCACCAGCAAGAATTGTAATTTCTGGATAACCGATTGCACCACCAGTTCCTTTAATTTCGTGAGTAATCATTTTAAGAAGCTCAATATTTTTTGTCTTAAATGATTCCAAAATACCTCTCTCTTTTTCAGGGAAGCTATTTAAGAAAAAATTACGAAGTTGTTTAGTAAGTTCATCGTTTTCTTTGTAAGTAAATTTGGTTTCACCTCTGTTCTTAACAAGAAAATCTTTACCTAAAATTTCATTAACAACTTGAATAATAATTTCCTTTTTTAAGGGTTTGGAAATTACACGTTCAGCACCTGCTTCTATAGCAGCCAATACATTCCTTTTGTTTGTATTACCGCTAATTACTACAACAGGTATATGTTTTAAATCATCCATTACTTTTATAACTTGAAGCATCTTAACGCCATTAAGATTTGGCATCATTAAATCAAGGAATATAATAATAGGTTTATATTCTAAAGCTTTTTGAACTCCTTCAAGTCCATCGTTGCAAGTAATTACATTTAAGTTGCAGTCAAGAAAAAAACTTTGCAACGCATGTCTTGTAATTTCCGAATCATCAACAATTAGAACGGTTTTATGCATCTAATTTTCCTAGATTTAATTTATAACAATTTATTTATTTTAAATTCAGTAATACCAGCAACCTTTTCTTTGCTCTTTTCAGCAGCAGAAATTAAATTTGCTTTTACTTTTTCAAAAACCTCACCTCTAAATATTTCAATTTCTGTTGGAGCTTCAATGCCAATTTTTACTTGACCATCTGTGACTGATAGAATTTTTACAACAATATTAGAATTGATGATTATTTCTTCATTCATTTTTCTTTTAAGTACTAGCACATTATCCCCCTATTCTACAAAAAGTTTATAATTTACTAAATACTTTTCTCTATCTAATATTTTTTGCTTTCCAGTCTTAATATCTTGGTTTATATATAGTGGGGCTTTCATATTAACCGTAATTTTAAGTGGGTCTTTATCCAAGGTTACAATACCAAATGGTTCGGTACCATCTACCTGAGGATAAGTGTCATCTAAGACATTAATCCCAACCATTGGGAATGCAACTGATGGCTCTTCAATTGAGTTTAACCAATAAAAAAGTGTATTATCGGTTTTTATTAAAAGATATTCTTCGAGATTTTCAAATCCGAAAAGACCTTTTGCGATACGAATTACATTTTCATTTGCGTATTCTATTTCGCCAAATTGTTCTGTTTTTAGTTTCATTTTACTCTGCATTATTTATGACTATAATATCTACTCTTCTATTTTTTGATCTTCCTTCTGGTGTTGAATTATCTGCTATTGGGTTATATTCAGAATAGCCAACAACAGAAACTTTATCAGGATCAATACCTTCAGTTTGAATTAGGTAATAAGCTGTATTTAAAGCACGCGCAATTGATAAATGCCAATTGGATGGGTATTGGGGTGAATTAATAATAATATTATCAGTATGCCCCTCGACCCTAATATCGTTTGGTAGTTCTTTAATAATTCCTGAAACCAATTTTAACACCTCTTGCGCTTTACTACTTAACTCAGCATCTCCAGAAGAAAAAAGAATATCATCTAATATTCTTATTGTAACTCCTCGTGGATTATTTTCAATAGTTACTGAGTTTGTTAAATCATTTACATTTATAATATCATTTAATTCTTGCTTTAATAAATCCATCGGATTTACTGAAACGTCATTTTTTATAGTGAATGGTGTTGGAAGACTAGAATCTATTCTAAATTTTTCACTTCCAAAAACATTTCCCATTGCCGACATTACTTTTTCATATTTTGCCACATCAATATTAGAAATTGCATATAATATAATAAACAAACCTAATAAAAGTGTTATCAAATCAGCATAAGTAATTAAATATCTATCAGCACCAGATTCCTCCTCATGTGCATCATCTATAAATTTAGCATTTGCTTTTGCTCTTGTTGAGGTAATAAGCTTATCAATCTTGTTTTCACCACTAGAGGAACCTCCCCGCTCATCAGCCCGAGGGTTCCTTCCAGAGCCAAGTCCATCATATGTTTTTCTTCCATGTGGCATTTTTTTAATCTATCACTTATTGGTAACCAAATTAAATTTGCGCTTAATACACCCCACAAGGTAGCAATAAACGCTGTTGCAATATTTCTTATAAGTACATTTGGGTCGGAACCCACATTAGCCAAAGTTAAAATCAGAGCCATTACTGTACCGAGTATTCCCATTGTTGGTGCGTAACCACCCATTTTGGAAAAAATAAAGGCATTACTAAAATGTCTTTCTCTCATAATTTTCATTTCAAGAAGAGAAATATTTTCAATTGTCTCTTCGGTAGCACCATCAATTAGAAATCTAATTAATTTTTTCGGAAATAAATATTCAAGTCTCGGCATTTCCTGTTCAATTGAAAGTAAACCTTCTTTCCTAACTTTAACTGCAAAATCATAATAAATTGAAATCAATTTACTGTTATCATATTTTTGGGGAAAGTAAGCTTTTTTTGCAAGTTCAAAAATCATTAAAAATTCTTCCATCCCGAAACCAATTATCACAGCTGCAAAAGTTCCACCAAAAACAATAAGTATAGGAGCAATTAAAAAGAGCGCATGCATGGAGCCTCCTTCAAGAAGGAAAGAACCAAATATCACTCCAATTCCTAAAAACAATCCAATAAAAGCGCCGAACCTTTTTATCATATATAATCCAAAATAGATTTAGAAAGGAACATAGATGACATTTTATAAGAGAGCTGCAAACTGTAATCATAATTTTGCAACTCTATTGTTGCTGCTGCTAAATCAATTTCACTTTCTTTTGAAATTAAATCTTCTAAAGTTAGTACTTGGTTTCCCAATATTTCTTTTGAAGCATCAAGCTTATTAGCAACGTTTCCAGCTTCAGAAAGATGATTACGAACTGAGGTTGAAAAATCCTCAATTGTTTTAATATCATCATCTGTTGGTTTAATTCCATTTTTTAAGTTGTCTCTAATTTCAATAAGCTTATTAAAAATATCGGTTCCATCTATATTTCCAAATAAATCTGAACCAGTAACATTTAACTTTTGAGTAATATTTTTTGAGATTTTAACTTTTCTATCTCCAGAAACATCGCTCACTTTTAATTCAATTGCCGATTTATCAGCAGTAAAACCATATGGAGACGTTGAATCATCAGTTCCACCAAAAACAAATTGTCCATTAAATTCGGTATTAGCCGATTCTAAAATTATATTTAACGAAGCATCAATCTGCTCCGCAAACGATTTTAAATTACCATCATTCTGCGGATTTTGAACATTTGTTAAATCAATCAATATTTTAGTTGTTTCATCCAAGATGTATTCTAAACCTCGCATACTTTCTTGAAGAAACGCTGAGCTATTATCGACATTTTTTATAAAATCTTTAGTTTGTGAAACACTTGCTTTAAAACGCATAACTTTTGCAGCGCCAGAAGGTGCATCTGATGGATTAGATATCTTATTATTGCTTGCAACTTGCGTTTGCAATTTTTGCATTTTTTCTTTCGAATTATTAATGTTGCTTAAAAAGTTACTTTGCAACATTGAATCGGATACTCTCATAATTATACCATATGTATTAGTGTATCTAACATTTCATCAGCCATTTGTATTAGTTTAGCTGATGCTTCGTATGCTTTTTGATATTTCATTACATTCAACATTTCTTCGTCAATTGAAACTGCTGAATATGAATCTTTTTGATTATTTAATTGCGCAAGAACCATTGCGCCTGCTTCATTCATTCTATCTGCGTTTTGCTTTTGGCTACCCACTTCACTTATTAGTGATGAATATACATCAATTAATTTTGCGCCATCTAAAACATTGGCTTCACTAATTTCAAATATTTTAATTGCAATATCTCCGTTTCCAGATGTACCATCACTAGAAGCCGCTATTTTATTATAATCGTTTAAAATATCACTAGAAATTTTTAGTTCTTTACCATTATATTCTTCAAAAAAGTTGATTCCTAATTGTGGAGGATTTCCTAAATCATTACCAGTTTTATGAATTTCATTAACCGAACTTACTAATTGGGTTATAACTGAATCTAATTTCGCTTGATAATCTGGTATTTTATTATTGAAAGTATCAGCCAACGCACCCATTTCACCTTTTGTAAGGTTTACACTTTTTCCACCATTTTGTGCAATCATTGCCAGGTTATCTTCTGTATATTCAACTTGAAACGTTGTATAACTACCTTTATTAACTGCAAAAACTCCACCAATTGAAATATTAACGGTTTCATCTGATTCGTAATTAACAGTAATATCTGCTAGTTTACTTAAATTATCAACATAAAGATCTCTTTTGTCCATCAAATCATTTGCATTTTGCCCAATTGCTTTTGCTTCAGAAATTTGGCGATTAATACTTTGAAGACTACTTAAAGTGGCATTTATATCCTGTACTTTATCCTGAAATTCATAGAAAATGGATGATTTTACAATTTGAAATCCTTCATTAATTTCATTTACCTTTGCTGCAAGATTTTGAGCGGAATAGACAACATTTCCACGTAATGCAGATGAAGTTGGGTTAGCAGAAAGCTCACTCCAAGAACTAAAAAACTGACCAAGCATAGAAGAAATTCCTAACTCGGTTGGTTCAGTATAAATATTTTCAACTTGTCCAAGCAAAACTGAGCTTCTATCAAAAAAGGATTTATTTTGGTTATTGTTAATAATCTGATTTTCTGTTAACGAGCTACGAACTCGTTGTATGTCATCAAGCTTAATGCCACTTCCCCAAGTTATACCAGCACTTTGCTGAGTGTTTTCTGTGGAAACAATTGCTCTTTGCCTTCTGTAATCAGGGTTGGCAGCATTAGCAATATTATTAGAAGCCACATCCATGGTTCTTTGGTATGTTGCCATACTTCTACTCGATATGTCAAATAGTCTACTGAGTCCCATTATGCTTTCCGATCAATTAGTGAAGTTTTTCGTGATTTAAGTAAAAGCGAAATAGTTTCTTTAACCAAACTACTTGCGTGCTCAATCATAAAACGATTTTGATGATTTAATCCTGTTAGTATTTTAACTTGGTCTCTAACTGTTAAACGAAGTTCGTTTATTTTTCTCAAATGATTTGGATTAAATATGTCTTTGTATTCATTAATCAAAATTGGAAGAATTCTTGGTTTTCCATTTTCTTTTAACGCGTTTATTTCAAAAAGTTTACTAACCAATTTTTGTTGGCTTCTGCTAATATTATCCAATTCTGAAAGCAGTGATGATTCATTAACATTAACATTGTTTAAGGCTTCATAATCATTTTGAATTATTACACTTTGTTTCAATTTAGCCGATGCAATTAATGATCGGATAATTTTTTCTTCCTTCGACAATAAGTCGTATAACTCTGTTTCCATCATAATTCATTCTCCCAATATTTCATGTAACCTTTTACTCTGTTTATATAATTTTTTGTTTCTTCAAATGGTGGAACACCATCATATTTTTCGACATTTCCCGGACCAGCATTATAGGCTGCAAGTGATTTTTCTATATCACCATCATATTTCTCCAGCATTTTGGAAAGATATTTTGATCCACCAAAAATATTATCTTCCGGATTCCAAACATTTTTAACATTCATATCTGAAGCAGTTGAATCTATTAATTGCATTAAACCTTTGGCATTTGCTTTTGAAAGTGCTTTAGGATTTGCGGCTGATTCTGTAAGTATAACTGAGCGGATTAAGTTTTTATCAATGTTATATGATTCTGAAGCTTTTGTAATAATGTCATCAAATTTACTTAATCTATCAACGGAGCCTTTACTTGGCGAAATAGAAACTGAATCATTTATGGCTTCATTTTTTATGGCTTTTGAAGCTTCAATTTTTATGCTTTTTGTATTCTCGGATTGCATTTCTTGTTTAATTTTATTCATATCCAAGTCTTCACCAATAACTTTTTTGTAAATCATATCGGCTAATCCTAGAGATTTTTTTTCACTTATAAATGAAGCTATTTTTGTTTCAAATATTGTATCAAAATAATCACCACCAAAACTTCCTTCTCCAAACATTCCACCAGTAGTTTGGTTCATACTTTTTAACATCATAGAAGTAAGCATACTCTCAAAATCTTGAGCAGCTTTTGCAAGTTTTGCTTTTTCTTTTGGAGTTTTAGTACTCTCAAAAGTTTGAGGTTGTGCAATGTGCTTGCTATTGTTCGTTATTTTTAATCCAATATCACTCATTATATTATCACTAATTCTGCTACTAATGCGCCAGATTCTTTTAATGCTTGGAAAATTGAAATAATATCTTGTGGAGAAACTTTTAACGAATTTAATGCCGCTGCAACTTCTTGAACATTTGATGCGCCATTTATTGCTATAGTTCTTGCGGTATCTTCACTAACATTTGGAGTTAAATTGTTAAAAAATACGGTTCTTCCACCTCTTGAAAAATCGCCAGGTTGTGAAGCTACTGGATTTGATTTTACATCAATATTTAAATTTCCGTGTGTAATGCTTACTGGCATAATTTTAACATGAGAGCCAGCAACAACGGTTCCAGTTCTTTCGTTAAGTACAACTTTTGCAATGTAGTCTGTGGTTACTTCAAGAGATTCTAATTCGGATAAAAATTGAATTATATTCTGCTGTTTATCAGCAGGAATTGTTACTGCTATTTCGGATGCATCATTTGCTTTTGCAGTACCAGTTCCAAAGGTAGAATTGATTATATCGCTAACATTACTTGCTGTTGTTAAATCTGGATTTTTTAGTAATACACTTAAACCAGATGAATAATCCACCATAGGATTTATATCTCTTTTCAAAACTCCACCACGAGGAACTCTTCCCGCGGAAGTATGATTTTTGCTTGCTCTGCCACCTGATGAAGTTTGCACATCATATCCGCCAACTGAAAGAGGTCCTTGAGCAAAAGCATAAACTTCTCCATCCAATCCAGATAGTGGAGTCATTAACAATGTTCCACCCATCAAACTTTTTGAATCGCCCATTGACGCAACATTTATATCAAATTTTGAACCCGATTTTAGAAATGAATTTAATGTAGCAGTTATCATTACAGCAGCAACATTTTTGGTCTTTAATTGGTCTTG
>Ga0180007_10000502_pt1 | contig 65626 bp, 53 predicted proteins | sample MM_PC_MetaG_FD_121122 | JGI IMG/M metagenome (GOLD analysis project Ga0180007, IMG submission 121122) | Groundwater microbial communities from the Aspo Hard Rock Laboratory (HRL) deep subsurface site, Sweden - MM_PC_MetaG | ecosystem: Environmental > Aquatic > Deep subsurface > Groundwater... | reverse complement strand
CACCGACTGGAACGACGACGAGGTCAACCGCGACGTCGAGTTCTTGCGCAAGTTCACCCGCCGCATCGCCAAACGCATCACGGCTGAAATGCCCAAGAATCCCGGAACGCTCATCAAGCTGCGTACCTTCGTGAACAACGTGGTCGAAGGCTTCGCCACCTCGCCTGAGGGCATCGACCAGCTGCGCAAGCGTTCCGTGCTCGTGCAGGCCGCCATCCTCTCTGTGGAGCCTCCCCAGGAGGTCGCGGAGTCCGTGCGCCGGGCCTATCTCGACATCTGCGCCGACGCCGGGCTGGAAAACGAGCCCGTGGCCGTGCGTTCCTCCGCCGCCGGGGAGGACAGCCGCAAGAAGGCCTTTGCCGGCCTGCAGGACACGTACCTGAACATCGTGGGCGAGGACCGCTGTGTCGAAGCCTACCACTGGGACTGCGCCTCGGCCTACAACCTGCGCAGCATGACCTACCGCCGCGAGGCCATCCTCGACGCCGTGCACAAGGCCGAACGCACCGGCGACGACAGCATCGCCGAGACTGCCAAGAAGGAATGGGCCATCGAGAACACCTCGCTCTCGGTGTGCATCATGCGCATGATCAACCCGCTGATCTCCGGCACGGCCTTCAGTGCCGACACGGCCACCGGCTGCCGCGGCACCGACCGCAACGACCTGGTCTCCATCGACGCAAGCTACGGCTTGGGCGAGGCCGTGGTGGGCGGCATGGTCACCCCGGACAAGTTCTATGTCTTCCAGCGCGACGACGGCTCCGAGGTCGTGGTCCGCTACATGGGCTGCAAGGACATGAAGATCGTCTACGACGAGGACCTTGGCGGCACCAAGGACGTCCCCGTCGACGAGAACGAGATCTTCCGCTGGGCCCTTTCCCTGGCCCAGGCCGAAGAGGTCGCCCGCGGCGTGCGCGGCATTTCCAAGGCCTACGGCGGCATGATCATGGACACCGAGTTCTGCATCGACTCCGCCGACCGTCTGTGGTTTGTCCAGGCCCGGCCCGAGACGCGCTGGAACGACGACTTCGACAAGCACCCGGACACCATCTTCATGCGCCGCAAGGAAGTGGACCCCAAGGCCCTGGCCGATGCCGAGCTGATCCTTGAGGGCAACGGCGCTTCGCGCGGGGCCGGGCAGGGGACTGTGAAGTTCCTGCGCTCCGCGCTTGAGCTCAACAAGGTCAACAAGGGCGACATCCTGGCCGCCGAACGTACCGACCCGGACATGGTGCCGGGCATGCGCATCGCCAGCGCCATCCTGGCCGATGTCGGCGGCGACACCAGCCACGCGGCCATCACTTCCCGCGAGCTGGGCATCCCGGCGGTCATCGGCCTGCAGCGCCTCGAGGTCATCCGCTCCCTGGACGGCCAGGAGGTCACCGTGGACGGCTCGCGCGGGCACGTGTATCGGGGCAGCCTGCCTCTGGTGGACGTGGGCGGCGAGATCGACGTCAGCAAGCTTCCTTCCACCAAGACCAAAGTCGGCCTGATCCTGGCCGATATCGGCCAGTCGCTGTTCCTCTCGCGTCTGCGCCACGTTCCTGACTTCGAGGTGGGCCTGCTGCGCGCCGAGTTCATGCTCGGCAACATCAGCGTGCACCCGCTGGCGCTGGAGGCTTTTGACCGCGGCGTCCTGAACTCCCTGGTGGACGCCAAGCTGCGCGAACTGGACGGCATCCTCTCCAAGGTCATGAAGGAGCAGCTCTCAAGCGGCCTCATCAACATGCGCATCAAGCTGCGCGACTACGTGGGCCTCGTCACCGGCCTGGGCAAGGAGCTGGCCTCGCTGAGTGAGCGCGAGAACACCAAGGGCACCGACGAGGTGCTGGCCCTGCACCGCCGCTTGCGCGAGCTGGACAAGAAGCTCGACGAGCACATCGGCTTCGCCACCGAGCGCCTGGAGACCCTCAAGACCTCGGTGTCCCTGAAGAAGCACATTGCCGTCATCATGGGCTACACCGATGTTGTGGATAATATCCACGAGACCTACACCGAGGCCCAGAAGCTCAAGCAGGACCACGAGCGCGAGATCGAGAAGATCGCCGCGCGCATCAAGGATGAGCCGGGCGTCATCGAGATGCTGGAGCGCATCGCCGCCCTGCGCGAGGAAGTGGCCCTGAAGATGGGGCTTAAAAGCGAGATGGACGAGGTGCGCACCCTGCCCGAGCGCATCCGCAAGCTGCTTGAGTCGCGCGGGTTCCGCACCGGCAAGGAGCACTACATCCAGACCCTGGCCCAGGGCCTGGCGCTTTTTGCCATGGCCTTCTACGGCAAGAACATCGTCTACCGCACCACGGACTTCAAGACCAACGAGTACCGCAACCTGCTGGGCGGCCTGCTCTTCGAGCAGCACGAGGACAACCCCATGCTGGGCTTCCGCGGCGTGTCGCGCAACATCCACGACTGGGAGCTGGAAGCCTTCAAGCTCGCGCGCGGCATCTTCGGCGGCAAGAATCTGCAGATCATGCTGCCCTTCGTGCGCACCCTGGAAGAGGCGCGCAGCATGAAGCGCTACTTGAAGCAGGTGCACAACATCGAGTCCGGCAAGGACGGGGTGAAGCTCATCCTCATGGCCGAGATTCCTTCCAACGCCATTCTCTGCAAGGAGTTCCTGCAGGAGGTGGACGGCTTCTCCATCGGCTCCAACGACATGACCCAGATGGTGCTGGCCACCGACCGCGACAATTCGCGCCTGCAGCACATCTATGACGAAGAGGACCCGGCGGTGGTTTGGGCCATTCTGGTGACCATCTTCGCTGGCCAGAAGTACGTGAAGAAGGTCGGCTTCTGCGGCCAGGGCGTGTCCAACAGCGAGATCCTGCGCGGGCTGGTGGCCATCGCCGGCATCGACTCCGCCTCTGTGGTGCCCGACACCTACCGCAAGACCAAGGTCCAGATGGCCGAGGTCGAGGCCCTGGAAATCCCGGTGTCCGGCCTTGGCGAGTGGCTCAAGGAACAGCACTTCCGCCGCCTGCGCTCCCTGCTCGATGAGCACGGCTACGGCCACATCCTCAAGCGCTACAACACCGCCGAGGACATCATGGAATGGTACGAGGGCGAGCTCGACCGCTTCAGCGAGCAGCTGCGCGACAACATCGAGAACCCCAAGGAAGCCTTCTACCGCCAGGAGATGGACCACTTCCGCGCCACCTTCCACAAGCCGGTGATCTACTCGAGCTGGAACTGGACCTACACCGTGGAGGACGCCATGCACCACGCCGGGTTCGCCACCTACGACGAGCAGGCCAAGGCCATGGCCGTCAAGCGCTCCATGCAGTGGTAGGAATTGCCTTGGGCGGTGTAATCCGTCCTTGCAAGTAAGCAAACGGCGGTCTGGAAACAGGCCGCCGTTCTTCTTTGGCTGGGGGGGGCTAGTCCTCGAAGGCGGGTATCTTGAGTTCGGCGTCGATCTGGTCGGCATCGGGCGCGTTGTAGCGCACCAGGTTGCGCAGGTGGAAAAAGCTCTCCTCGTCCATGGGTTTGAAGTCGATGGCGACCCCATGCGCGTCGCTGCGGATGACCTGGCATTCGATCTCGATGCTGGCCTCGGGGGAGAGGTCGATGCGCACAACGCCGAGCTCTCCGGTGCGGATTTCAGCCTGCGGTCCGGCGAGCATTCCCTTCAGGCTGATGTTCTGGGTGACCAGCGGGTGCAGCACGGACCCCTGCCGGAGAAAATTCGCGATGATATGTGTGGTGACCCTGCTGCGGCGGCGGTGATTGTCCATGAGGGGATCCTTCTCAGGGCATTTTGAGGATGCTTGAATATTAGTCCGGAAAAGATTGCACCGTCAAGCTATGGGGGTCTGCTCCGTTGTCGTGGTCGATTGTTCCAGGCGCAGCAGGCGCAAGTTCGGCAGGGTGATGCCAAGGAGGATCAGGACCATGCCCGCCACCTGGATGGGCACGATGGCCTCGCCCAGGACCAGGGCCGAGGCCAGCACCGTGGTGATGGGCTCGATGGTGGAACAGATGGAGGCCTTGGCGCTGCCAACTAGTTCCACGGCCCGGTAAAGCAGCGTCACGGCCAGGGCTGTGGGCACAAGCCCCAGCAGCACGCTTAGGGCCTTGCCTGCCGCGTCGAGCCCAAAAAAGCCCGTTGGCGGCGCAACGACTGTGTAGACCAGGGCCGTGGCGAGAACCACGTAAAGTGAGATGGTGCGCGGGTTTTCGCCCTTGAGCAGGTACTCCAGGCAGATCAGGTAGAGCGAGAAGATGAGCATGGACGCCACGGCCAGGGCCAGTCCGGTTTGACTGATGCTGCGCAGGAAGGCGTCGAAAAAGACCAGGCCGCAACCGGCCACCAGCAGGGCCAGGGACAGGGCCACCAGACGGTCCAGGCGGGTCTTGAAGAGCAGGGCGGACAGAAGCGTGACGGCCACGGGGTAGAAGTAGAGGATGAGTGAGGTTGTGGCCGCCGGGATGAATTTGAGGGAGGCCATAAAGCAGAAGCTTTGCACCGGGTACAGGCCGATGCCCAGAACCGCGGCCTTGAGCAGGGTCTTGGGCCGGGCCCGCAGCACACTGCGGTCGGTAAGCGCGAACCAGCCAAGCAGCATGATGCTGGCGAAGCCGAAGCGGTATTGCAGGATCTCCGTGGGCGCAAAGCCGCGCGCCAGGGCGAGCTTGCCCAGGACGGCGAGCATGCCGAAGCAGGCTGCAGACAGCGCTGCATAGATGAAACCCTTGGACCCGTGACTCACTATACCACCCTTTTCTCGCGTCGGCAGTGAGCTACTAGAACTTCTCGCGGAGGGCAAGGGCGCGCCCGGGAAAGTGTCGTTAAAGCTCTGTTGTGAACGAGTATTTGACCAGGTGGGGCTCCTGGCCGGTGTTCGCAGGCACGTCCACAGTGAACTCAAGCACCCCGGACGAGGGCCTGGACCATTTCTGGGAGGCGTCCTGCACCTTCCACTTTCCGGGCATGAGCTCCTGAAGCACGATGCGCTGGCTCTGTTTCTTCGAATTGCGCACTCGCAGCTCCCAGGTCCCCTTGTAGCTGTTCTTGCCGGTCTTCTCGAAGTCCAGGACCACGCGCTCCACCGTGATGTCGAAGGCCTGGCCCAGGCGCAGCTCGACGTTGCCGCCGACCGGTGTGCGCTCAAGGGGTGCTTCGCCCAGGAAGTGCTTGACGCCCGCCTCGTCCTGGATGGCCCTGAGAGTGCCCTGGGGCAGCGGCAAACCTAAGCCCACGGCCTCGGCATTCCGAAAAGAGATCATGGCGTCGAGCCGTTCCTTGATGGGATCTGCTTCACGGCCGGAGGGCAGGGCGTTGGCCCGGCCAAGCAGCTTGCGGTTTACAGTGAGATGGCCTGATTGGAACAGCTGCACCTGCCTGGATTGCTGGTTCAAAAGCGTCACCGGGCGCTTCAAAGGGTACAGATGGTACTCGAAGAGCTCCTCAGGCGCCGCGCTTGCTGAGTCCATGGCCTCGGGCACGGCCATGGCCTTGGCGGCGTACATGGCCCGGGGAGCGAATTGCGCGACGCTGCGCGGCTCCCCGGCCAGCAGCTCGACCTTTGCCTCGCTGAAGTCCGCGCCGGAGCGGTTCTGGAGGGTCACCCAGCCGGTGAGCCTGCCACCGGTGGCGGCTTTGTTCATGGCCAGAACGTAGTCCATGCGCCAGGACAGCTCGCGGGCGATGTAGCAAAGCTCGATGTCCTGCTTGGCTGGGCCGGAATTGTAGACGTTCATGGTCAATCTGGGACGCGGGGACAGGCCCTTGGGCACCTCGGGGTAGAGGATGGCGTCATAGGGCCCGGCGTAGACTGCGCCGTCGATGAGGAACACCGGCGCCTCGTCGATGGAAAGAATTGTTGCTTGTTTCTGTACACGTCCATCTCTTGTCTTGCCATCAGGCAAAACTAGCGTAATCTGTTTGCCTAGGTTCCTGCGCAGAAGGTTTGTCGGGGTAAGCAGGTCGTCGTCCAGGGCAAGGTCGCGGATTTCGAGATCGCGCGGGGCTGTCAGGGAACGCACTTGCAGGCTGTGCGCGTCGATGGTGTTCGGCAGGCCGGGCAGGAGCAGGCTGCCATCACCCTTGGCCAAGGTGACGGTCCTGAGTTCGGTCACCAGGGCCTGGCCGTTTTGTTGCACAACAAGGCGCACCTTCCTGGATTCCTGGGCGCAGATCTGGGTGGGAAAGGCAATGAGCAAGGCAACGGCAAGAAGCAGATATTTCACGGAATCCTCCGGGCATTGCTGGGTGATTATTCAGTGTGCAGAGTCTTCCGTATCAGGTTCCCGCGCATTGTCCAAGCCTGCTTGTCAGGCTTATGAAATAGTCTAAAGAAGTTGTTGTTATAGATATTTTCTTTAGTTGCAAGATTGTTGCAAATGAGTGCTTTACAAACGGGCACCTCTTGATTCAATAAGTATTCCTGTCTCCGTTGGCTGCGTAAACGGGACAACGAGACGGATAAGAGCGCCCAACTCCCGGCGCTGATGAGGAGATATCAGCAATATGTTTGCGATCATCGGAGTTTTCATTGTTCTTGGCTGCGTCATCGGGGGCTACGTCCTCGAGGGCGGTCCGCTAGGCGTCTTGATGCAGCCCATCGAGCTCTTGATCATTGGTGGTGCGGCGATCGGTTCATTTTTCATCGCCTCGCCCAAGAGCATCATCTTTGGCACCATGAAAAAGGCCTTCAAGGTCTTTACCGCCTCAGAGGCCAGCAAGCAGACCTTTCTGGATATCCTGAGCGTCATCTACACCCTGATGAACATGGCCCGGCGTGACGGCATCGTGTCCATCGAGTCGCATGTGAACAAGCCCGACGGCAGCGCGGTGTTCACCAAGTTCCCCTCGGTCTTGAAAAACCATGAGGTGCGCGACTTCATCTGCGACAACTTCAAGGTGCTCCTTGCCGGCAATATCGAGCCGCACCAGTTCGAGGCCCTCATGGACATCGACATGGCCGCTTCGCACAAGCACGAGTCCAACACGCCAAACGCCATCAACAAGGTGGCCGACTCCCTGCCTGGCCTGGGCATCGTGGCCGCGGTGCTCGGCGTCGTGCTCACCATGGGCAAGATCAACGAGCCGCCCGAGGTGCTGGGCCACAGCATCGGCGCGGCACTCGTGGGCACCTTCCTCGGCATTCTCATGTGCTACGGGTTTGCTGGTCCCATGGCCCAGAACCTTGAGTATCAGGTGAAGGAGACCCATTCCATGCTGGAGGTGGTGAAGTCCGGACTTGTGGGCTTTGCCAGCGGATTCCCGCCGATGCTCGCCGTAGAGGCTGCCCGCCGCGCCGTTTCTGGCCCGGCCCGCCCCACCTTTGAAGAACTGGAAGGAGCCCTGAAGGGTGGCCAAAAGTAAGGGTACCCAGAACATAATCATCATCAAGAAGGGTGGTGATGGGCACGCGGCCCACCACGGCGGGAGCTGGAAGGTGGCCTACGCCGACTTCGTCACGGCCATGATGGCCTTTTTCCTGCTCATGTGGCTCATCGCGGCCCTGAAGCCGCAGCAGAAGGAGTCCCTGTCCATCGTGTTCAAGGATGTGAAGCAGGACGCCTCGCAGGTCACCAAACAGGTGGTCATGCCGGTCTTCATCCCCAAGGACGCCAAAGTCGGCACGACTGAGATGAATCTCTCCGAGAAGGACCAGCTCAAGTATCAGGTGGCCCTTCTGGTGAAGGAGCTTTTGGCCAAGGACCAGGAGTTGCAAAACAATTCCGGCATCAGCTCCGACAACGCGGGCGTGCTCATGCAGGTGAACAACTCCGTCATGTTCGCGCCCAATTCCGCAGTGCTTAAGCCGGAGGCCGCGAAACTGCTCGACGGCGTGGCCGACATCCTTCTGGCCCAGAAGGTGGACCTGGTCATCCGCGGCCACACAGACGACACCGAGACCGGCAACGGACTGTATCCTTCCAAATGGGAGCTCTCCGCTGCCAGGGCCGCAGCCAGCCTGCGCTACATCCTGGCCAAGGGCAACGGCGCCATCGCCGCAACGCGCATGCGCGCCGCAGGCTATGCCGATTCCCGCCCCCTTGTGCCGGTTTTCGACGATGCCAGCCGTACGGCCAACAGGCGCGTGGAGTTCTATTACCACAGCCCGGAGACAGAGACCTGGTAGGGCTCGCAGTTTTTTTACACCAACAAAAAGGCGCCCCGGAGGGCGCCTTTTTTCGTGCTGCGGGTGCGGCCCCTAGCAGGAGCGGAAGTTCAGGTCCACGATGAGGTTGCGGTGCTCGTCGTGGCCCTCGAGGCGGCCCTTCTTCATGGCGTCGTACATGTGCAGGAAGACCTTGCCGGGTTCGCTCTTCTCGTCGTTCAGGAAGTAGGTGTGGCCGTTTGGACGGTCGTATTTGTTGTTCACGTCGTCGCAGTCCACGGAGTAGACGTTCTTTGGCGTCAGGTGGATGTGCTCCGGCCCGGTGTGCCCCAGGCGGCGCGAGGCCGAGTCCGCCCCGAGGGGGCCCACCGTTCCGGTGCCGAGGATGCGGTCGTCGGTGGCGTAGTAGACGATGACGTTGCGCGTGCTGTGGCAGATGAAGCGGCCCTCGCGGCTGTTCTCCAGGGACTCGTTGAACACATCCGCGGCGACCATGAAGATGTTGCGGAACATGAGCGGCACCTGGGCCTTGCGGTGGTAGCGCGACCAGCAGAACAGGGCCTGGCGCAGCACGCGGTTGCCCATGGAGTGCGCAAGCACGCTCATGCGCTTGAGGCAGGGGGCTTCGCCCGACTTCACGGACTCGCGCCAGACCAGGAACTTCTCCAGGGCGCGGGCAAAGGCGATGCCGCTGGCTTCGGCGGCTATCTGGTCCTCGTGGAACTCCTTGAGCACAGCCGAGCCGTTGTCGCAGGGCCAGATGACCGGGACCACGTCCACCAGCCCCTTGTCCTGTTCATCGAACAGCGCCTGGAGCTTTTCGGTGACGGGGAAGATGTGCTCCTCGGGGAACTGGGCGGAATCATGGATGTAGAAGAGTACCTGACGCGCCGGGGACTTGCGCATGGCCTTCATGAAGTTTTCGTTGCCCAGTTCTACATAGGCCTTTTTGGCGTCGTCGCGCCAGCAGAAATAGACTGATTGCGCCGCTTCGTTGTTGTCCAGGTCGAAATTCACCTTGCGCATGTCAGAGGATTTGTTGCCCTCAACGAACGGCCTGTTGGTGATGAAGAACATGCGTGTCTCCTTTTGGCTCAATCGCGAAACGTATCAGTGTATCTGATGAATCTACCCCCAATGACAAGGCCTTGTCCAGCATTTGACGAAACGACATAACGCAAGAAATGGCGCATGCGTTGCGCGCGGCGCGTTTGTGTGTCGCGCTGTGCGCAACTGCTCTAGGCTGTTTCCGCGTCAGACAGTGATTTGGGATCCACGCCTGAAGCGCGCGAGAGGGGCAGGCAAGCGTTGTCTCGCCAGCGCTGTACGGCGCCGCACGGCTATGCGCAGCGCGGCACCAGAAGCTCGAAGTGTTGCGTCTCCGGCAGATAGCTGAACAACTCGCCGGACTCGAAATCAAAGTACCAGCCGTGCAGGTAGAGCTGGCCCGCCTCGACGCGCTTGCGCAGCCAGGGGAAGGTCAGCAGGTTCTCCAGCGAGATCAGGATGGCGGCCTGCTCGCAGGCGCGTTCCTGCACCTGGGGGGCGCTTCCCGCCAGATCCGTCAATACCTGCTCGCGCGCCTTGGCCGCGATGTTCACCCAGGAATCGATGAAGGCGCCGGAGTGGCCGCCGCCGCCCTCACGCAAGAGGGCCTTGATGCCGCCGCAGTTGCAGTGGCCGAGCACGATGATGTGCTCCACCTCAAGGGAGCGCACAGCGAACTCCACGGCCGCGCTGACGCCGTGGTGGCCGCCGTCGTCCTCGCAGGGGGGCACCAGGTTGGCCACGTTGCGCACCACGAAGAGGTCGCCGGGAGCGCACCCGGTGAGCAGGGCCGGGTCGACGCGTGAGTCGGAGCAGCCGATGAGCAAGGCGCGCGGCTTTTGCTCCTCGCGCAGGTCCTCAAACACAGTGGAGTCCGCGCAGAAATAATCCTTCTGGAACCGCTTGAACCCGAAGATGAACTTTGCAATGTCGCTCATGAGCTTCCTGTGAGTTTCATATGTGGGATTGATTCTGACGCGTTGGGCTTGGGCCCAGGAAAACATGAGTGCTCTGGCGTAAAATCCTTGCGGAGTCAATTGCCGCGGCTAGAGCGGTTCCATGCAGGCCTTCAGGCGGATGGCCTGGGGCACGTCCTTCAGGAGCATGGGCCTTGAGCAGAGGTAGCCCTGGCCCAGGTCGCAGTGCATGTCGCGCAGGAGGATGCGCTGTGCCTCGGTCTCGATGCCTTCGGCTACGGTTCGCAGGCGCAGGCTGCGGGCCAGGGTGATGATGGCCCGGACGATCTCCCGGTCCTCGCTGCTGTCGGTCATGCGGCTGACAAAGCTCATGTCCACCTTGAGCCTGTCCAGGGGCAGCTTTTGCAGCGCGCTCATGGACGAATACCCGGTGCCGAAGTCGTCGATGGCGATGCCCACGCCCTTTTCCTTGAGCCTGTGCAGGATGTGCGCCGAGGCCTCGGGGTGCTTCATGATGGAGGATTCGGTAATCTCGATGACCAGGGAGGAGGGCGGCAGGCCGCTGCTCAACAACGTCTGCTCGATCTGGTCGGCCAGGCCCTGGCGCGAGAACTGCCGGGGCGAAAGGTTCACCGAGACGGTCAGGTGGTCGTTGGTGGGCAGATCCAGCAGCAGCTCGACCATGTCCTTGCAGGCCTGGGTCAGGGCGAAGTTCCCAAGCTCAAAGATGAAGCCGGACTCCTCGGCCAGGGGGATGAACTCCACTGGGTTCACGATGCCGCGCTGAGGGTGGCGCCAGCGGATGAGGGCCTCGAAGCCGGCCAGGCGTCCGCTGTCCAGGTTGAAGATGGATTGGTAGACCATGAAGAACTCGCCGGCCTCCAGGCCGCGAAGCATGTCGCTTTGCAGGCTCATGGTCTGGATGGCCGCCTCGTGCATGCCTTTGCGGTAGGCCACAATCCTGTCGCGCCCGGAAAGCTTGGCGCGGTGCAGGGCGATGTTGGCGTTGCGCAGCAGATCCTCGGCCGTGCAATTGTCCTGCGGAGCGTAGGCGATGCCGTAGCTGGCCTCCACCTGGATCTCGTGGGTGCCGATGGTCATGGGCGTCTTCAGGCTTTCACGCACGCGTTTGACGGTGCGCACGGTTTCACGCGCGGTGAGCTCTTCCATGACCAGCGTGAACTCGTCGCCGCCGTAGCGGCAAACCGTATCCACCCGGCGGGCGCATGAGAGCAGCCGCTGGGCCACCTCACGCAGGAGCAGGTCCCCGGCCTCGTGGCCCAGGCTGTCGTTGATGACCTTGAAGCGGTCCAGATCGATGAAGACCACGGAGAAGCTGCTCTCCGGCTTGCGGGCAGAGCGTTCGTTGGCCTGGGCGATGCGGTCCAGGCACAGGGTGCGGTTGGCCAGTCCGGTGAGGGGGTCGTGCAGGGCGCGGAACAGGAGCTGTTCCTCCAGCTGCTTGTGGCCGGTGATGTCGGCGAAGATGGTGGAGAACCCGCCATCTCCCCAGGGCGCTATGGAGATGGAAAAGTGCTTGCCCATGGGCGGGAAGTAATGCTCCACGTGCGAGGGTGTGCCCGTGAGCGCCACAGCAGCGAATTCTTCCAGGAAGGGCGCGGCGCCGGTTCCGTATACCTCAGAGGCGAGGCGTCCGCGCACCATCTCGGCCTTGAAGCCGAGGATGCGCTCAAAGCTCGTGTTCACGTTCTGGAAGGTGTAGTCCATCAGAACGCCTGCGGCGTCGTACACCAGGCTGTGCAGGGCCACGCCCTCGGTCATGTTGTCGAACAGTGAGTTGAACTGCCGGACGCTCTCCTCCAACGCCAGCTCCGCCCGCCTGCGCTCGGTGATGTCCTCGATGGTGCCGTCGATGTAGGCCGGGACTCCGTTCAGGTCAAAGTGCAGAGCGGCGTTGACGATGGACTGGAAGACGCTGCCGTCCTTGCGCAGGAAACTGACGTCCATGCGCGTTCCTGCGGGGTGTGCGAGCAGGGCGTCCAGCAGGCGTTGGCGGTCTTCCCGGTGCTCATACACGTCAAGCCCCAGATCATGCACGCCTGTGATGAACTCCTCCGCGCTGGCGTACCCGTGCATGCGCGCCAGGGTCGGGTTCGCGTCGATGACGCCGCCGGAGAAGCTGGAGCGGAAGATGCCCACAGGGGTGTTGTTGAAGATTGCCCGGAACTTGGCCTCGCTCTGCTTGAGGGCGGCCTCGGCCTGCTTGCGCTCGGTGATGTCGCGGACGTTGACGATGATCCCGCGGATGTCCGGGTTGTTCAGCTGGTTTGTTCCCCAGGCCTCAAGATACACCCAGGAGCCGTTCTTGTGCCGGTGCCGATATTGCGTTCCCCCAGTCCCCTCGTTGAGAATGGTCGCAAAGGCTGCGGCAACTTTCTCCTGGTCGTCCGGGTGGAGCATCTCCTTGATGACCGGAGTGCCGATCAGCTCGGCAGGCTCGTAGCCGAGCATGCGCTCCACTGCATCGCTGACAAATCGCTGAATGCCGTTCCTGTCAAGGATTGTGATGGAGTCGGAGGAGTAGCGGATGAGTTCTGAGAAGCGTCTTTGGCTGGCTTGCAGCGCTTCCTCCGCGTTCTTGCGCTCGGTGATGTCGCGGAAAGTGCCCTCGATGCCGAGCACGTTGCCATCCAGGTCGAGGTTCAGCCTGGAGGAGGTGGAGACATGGACCGGGCTGCCGTCCTTGCGCTTCAGCACGAGCTCGTAGTCGCGAACCTCGCCATGCTTCTGGAGCATGAGCAGCAGGACCTTGCGCTCCTTTGGGTGCATCCAGGCGTCTTCAATGGGCTGTCCGAGCATCTCCTCCATGGAGGCGTAGCCCAGGAGCCGGACCCCGGAGGGACTGATCATGTCGAGCAGTCCATTGGCGTCGCTGCGGTAGAAGACGTCGGTAATGTTTTCAATGACGGAGCGGTACTTGTTTTCGCTCTCCCGCAGGGCCACTTCGCTCTCACGGCGCTTGGCGATCTCTCTCTGCAGCAGGTAGTGCCGGAACACGAGGTAAAGGCTGAAGGCGGCGATAGCCAGGATAGCGGCGGAAAGGGGCAACAGATAGTCGCGGAAGCGCTTCAGGCTGGCCAGCACCTCGGCTTCGGGCGTGGCCACGCAGATGCTCCAGAAGGTGTTCTCAATCTTGATGGGCTGGAAGGCTGCGAGCTTGTGCAGGCGCTCAACCTGTATGTTGCGGATGTGGTCGAAGGTGAAGGCGCCTGTGCCGGACTCGCCGCGCAGCATGCGCACTGAGAGGGCAGCCAGGCTGGGAAACTCGGCGGTGGCCTCGCGGATGTTCTGCCCCACGAGGTCATTCACCGGGGTGTACAAGATGACGCCCTTTTCGCTGAGCACGAAGGCGTAGCCGTTCTCGGCCACGCGGATGCCCTCCAGGTAGCGTTTGGAAATCACGTCAAAGGCAATGAGCATGGCCAGGGAGCCCTTATAGTCGTCGCCTTGAAACACCGGAACGTGCAGTGCGATGGCGGGATATCCCTGGACGGACTTGAAGACGTCGCTGACCACTGGCCTATGTTCGTTCATGATCCTGCGGACATGGGCCTGGTCCGAGACGTTGCGCCCGATAACCGACGCGTCCGGTGTGGAGAAGACGATGCGTCCCTGGGCGTCAACGCGGGTCAGCGCCAACACTTCTCCAAAATTCTCTGCCAGGAAGACGCGCATCATGGCCTCGCCCTCCGGGTCCAGGGCGATGATGTGCGGGTTGTGGACCAGGGTCTCCATTGTCTTTTTGTGGTGGCTGAAAAAATCCTGGATGCCCTGCGCCGCCTGCTTGGCCAGGGTCTCCTGCTGCACATCAAGAGCCTCGATGGCCTCGCGCTTGACCTCTGAATACGCCCCGAGCAGAAGCGCGCCACAGGTCAAAGCCGTCACGAGGAGCAGGCCAAGGAGGAGGCGTTGTTTCATGAACAGCCTATGTTGCGACGCAGGGGGGACGCCTGTTTGCTTAGTCATCAGCGACTGTTTGAGAGTACAGGTCTGTTACTATTCTTTTTGTTGCAAAGTCATGCCGAAGTCAATGCGCTGGTACAACAATCCCTGGGGAATTGTTGAACCGGCTATAGGCCCTGTACAAGGTGGGTAGGACGGTCAACAAGATCAGGGGGCGGCGTCAAGCTCCGCCAGTCGCGCCTCAACCTGTTCCCAACGGGCAAAGGCCTCCTCCAACTCGGCTTCCATGGCCACCAGCTCGTTGCGCGCGGAGGTAAGCACCTTGGGCGCTTTCTTGTAGAGTTCCGGGTCGGCCAGGCGCTCCGTGGCCTTGGCGATGTCCTGCTCCAGAGTCTCGATGCGCGCGGGGAGGGAAGTGCGTTCCTGCAGGAGCGCCTCTCTCTCACGCTGCTCCTTGAAGCTGAGTTTGCGCGGTTTCGCCGTTGAAGAAGTCGTTGAAGAAACAGTTGTCTCCAAAGCCAGAGGCTGCTTGACCAGCGCGGGTTTGGCCGATGCCTTAAGCGTTGTTGAATCCGTCGGCGCGGGCCTCTGGCGCAGCCAGTCGTCGTAGCCGCCGATGTATTCCGCCACTGCGCCTTCGCCCTCGAAAACCAGGGTGCTTGTCACCACGTTGTTCAGGAATGCGCGGTCGTGGCTCACCAGGATCAGCGTGCCGGGATATTCCATGAGGCGGTCCTCAAGGAGCTCCAGGGTCTCGGCGTCCAGGTCGTTGGTGGGTTCGTCCATGACCAGCACATTGGAGGGCCGGGTGAACAGGCGCGCAAGGAGCAGGCGGTTGCGCTCACCGCCGGAGAGCACGCGCACCGGGCTGTTGGCCCGCTCGGGCGCGAAAAGGAAATCCTTCAGGTAGCCCATGACATGGCGCGTGTGGCCGTTGATGGTGACCTGGTCGCTGCCCTCGGCCACGCTCTCGCGCACGCTCTTGTTCGGGTCCAGCTCCTCGCGGTGCTGGTCGAAGTAGGCCACCTCCATGTTCGTGCCCAGGCGCACGGTGCCGCTGTCGGGCTTGATCTTGCCCAGCAGCACCTGAATGAGCGTGGTCTTGCCAGCGCCGTTGGGGCCGATGAGACCCAGCTTGTCGCCGCGCATGATGGACAGGTTGAGGTTCTGGAAAACCGGGGTCCCCTCTGGGCCGTTGTCCCAGCAATAGGAAACGCCCTTGGCCTCCACCACAAGCTTGCCGGAGCGTTCGGCCTCCTGCACGATGATTGTGGCCGTGCCTGTGCGTTCGCGCCGCAGCGCGCGCTCGTCGCGCAGCTTCTTGAGCTCGCGCACACGCCCCTCGTTCCTCGTGCGCCGCGCCTTGACGCCCTGGCGCACCCAGACCTCCTCACGGGCGAGCTTCTTGTCGAACTCGGCCCAGGTTTTTTCCTCGGAGGCCAGCTGGGCTTCCTTGCGCGTCAGAAATGTCTCGTAGTCGCAGGACCAGTCGGCCAGCTTGCCGCGGTCCAGCTCGATGATGCGCGTGGCGATGCGCCGCAGGAACATGCGGTCGTGGGTGATGAAGATGAGCGTGCGCACGTGGCGCAGCAGGAAGTCTTCCAACCAGGAGATGGAGTCGATGTCCAGGTGGTTGGTGGGCTCGTCGAGCAACAGCACGTCGGGGTTGCCCACCAGTGCGCGGGCGAGCAGGGCCCGGCGCTTGAGTCCGCCGGAAAGGTCTTCGAAGCGCTGGTCAGGATTCAGCGCCAGGCGCGAGATGGCTGTGTCCACATCCGCCAGGGACTCCCAGCCGCCGACCTCGGACAGGGCCGTCTGCGCATCGGCCAGGCGGTCCATGTCGCCGCTGGCCAGTGCGCGGTGGTGCTCGGCAATGTGCTCGCCCACTTTGCCCAGGCCCTGGGTCACAACCTCATATATGGTGCCGGTGAGCACCTCCGGGACCTTTTGCGACAGGCGCGCCACGGTGAGCCCGGCGGACCGCGCTATCTCGCCCGAATCCGGGGTCAGGTCGCCGGAGAGCAGGCGCAACAGCGTGGACTTGCCCTCGCCGTTGCGGCCCAGGAGACAGATGCGCTGGCCCGGCTCCACCTGAAAGGAGATGCCGTCGAGGAGTCGGGGTCCGCCAAAACTCATGGAAAGATTATTTACGCTGAAGAGTGCCATGCCGGGCTTCGTATGCTGGCACACTCGCCGGGTCAAGGTCTGGATGGGGGAGCAGGCCGGATTGGGGCGTTGTTGTTGGTGAAGGTCCGAGGCGCCAAAAGAAAACCCCGGACGCTCTTTCCGGGGTTTTTCTTTAAATTCTGGTAGTCTCGTTCTTTGCTGGAAAATCTTGAAAGGACATTTGGGGCGGAGTCAATCGAATTTTACAGCTAACATTCTGTTAATACGTTGTTTATTAAATGCGAAAATTTGTAGTTGCACGTTTTGTTGTACGGTTGCGTATGAGGTTGCCCTTCACTCGGTCTAACTGTTCTGGTCGAAAGCTGACCCTCACCAAGAAGGGAGCCCGTCGAATTGTGCTCGACATGCTCAGAGCAACAATCGTTTCCTCGGTAGCAATTTCTCTGTGATACCAAAACTGATACCACCGATTTCGGCGCTGCCCCTTTTCCCGCTGGCGGAAGCTATCATGACAAAACCACCGGGCAAACTAGGAATCAGAATGAACGTTGATTCCAATTGGAAAAGGTGGCCTTGATATACGAAAGGAACTCAAGTCCAAACTGAGTAATTTTATATAATGAAGCATCTTGCGGCCCAGATACAGCAAGCACTCCAGATGTTATGAGAAAGCCAAGATAATCTTTTATCTGATAAGATGTGTTGTTTGCAATGAGCTGATGCTTTGCATAGTGCCATGAAATCTGTGACATTTGAACTGGTGCATCTGGATTGTCTGCCAGTTGCTCAAGAAGCGAAATCTGCGTTCCATAAATTCTATTCATCAGCCATTCTGCCCTGTAAAGAGAATTGATACGCCTGTATTCGATGACAGTCTGTATCGGGTTTTTACGTGCGTAATCAACAGCGGCAATTCCTTGAGGGTCATTTGCTAATTCAGGAGGCAGCGGTGGCTGTGGATGTTGAGGCGCAACTGAATCCGCAGCAACTGTTGGCTGAGCTTCTACAGCTTTTGCAAATAAGTCTTCACCTACGCCTTTAGATTCTTGCTGCTGTTCACGGTGGGGAGCATTAAATTCGTTACCCATAATGCGTGCAGAGACGAGACGTTTCAGGAAGTCTTCAATTGCCTTGCGGAAAGTGAACGTCAGCAATATCGCAATAACCAGTGCTATCGGGGGCCAACTCAAAACCACCTTCACAAATGATAGCAACATCGCCCAATCAATATTGCACACTAAGGCCCCCTTCACGTCGATTACGTGACACGCGCAGCACAAACAGACACTAAGTCAATTTTGAAATATCTGATAACGCAAACTCCGCCGTCTGGCTAGGGGGAGGCTCACTGCTCGCAAAAAAAGGGAGAGACAGGTTGTCCCATCCCTCCCCTAAGAAATCTTCCCTCGCCGTGAAACATCGGTCTCGTGAAACGTAGAAATTTAACCCTTTTGAGGGCTTCTGAGCGGCGAGGCAGGGTGAATGCCTTCGGCTATTCCTGCGAGGGCTCCTGAGGTGCCACAAGCCTCCCTGTGACGGGTTCCCTGCGCTGCTTATTGGCTTGAGCCCGCCGCGCCTCCCGGTATTCCTCCGTGATACGCCGCTTACCCATGCGGTGAGGCCAGAGGGCGCACGGTGGGTTATCGAGAAAGGGCTTGTACGCCGTACAGGTTCTTACTTCTTCCGCGCTTCCTGCACAGTCCAGGCACTGAGCGCGGATGGTACGAAGGGCCGTATCAGCTCCGGGCTCGGATTGGGACAGCCGGAGCGGGTAAGCGGGGCAGGTCGTTACCGGGCAGTTGGCGGGGTTTTCATCGCCGTTGCACCATCGGCAGTTCTTGCGGATTGCAGTACGGGGAGAGAAGCGCTTGCCCTCGTACACAGGGCTTTCGTTGCTGTTCTTCATGTCCAGCCCCTCCCTACTGAGCGCCCAGGCTGTCGATGAGGACGCGGATATCTTCAGCCCGCCAAGCTGTCATACGAGCGCCCAGCTTCACAGGCTTGGGGTAGCGGCCCGCTTTCACTCCGGCCCACCACGTCGAGCGCCCCACAGGGATGAGGGAGAGCACTGCGGGTTCCCGCAGAAAGCCAGTGGTGGGGATGCGTAATGGTAAGACTTCAATCATTTTGGAATCTCCTTTGAGAGGCTAGAGTTTGGCCCAACTGCGGGCAGGATGAAACGCGGTCCTTAGCCGGGGAAGACCCCAGGCCAGAGCCACAAATGAGAAACGCCGCCTCCCAGTGGTGGGAAACGGCGTTACGTCCGGTGGGTGAGTCGTGGGCTATGAGGACTGAGGAGCCGAGCCGAGAGGACGGCGCAGCACCGCCTATGGGCAGCTATGAGGAGCTTTGGGAACCGGGAGGTATGCTGGTCTCACCCGTGCCGCCAAACGCGCTCCAAAGGGCAGGATTTGAACGGCTCACGGTTGGGAACGGCTCATTTTGAGGAGCAAAGGGTGCCTATGGGGGGAATCTGAGCGTGGGATGAGGGACAAGCCCCCTCGCACTTATGATTTGAAAATTTCAAACCAGGGAATCTACGCGGCGAGGCTCTGAGGGATACCCAGGTACACAATCTGCCCTTTGGAACAGATGGAGGGGAAGTCGCGCATCCTGTACCGTTACTGTTCGCGCATGCCCACCGCGCTTGGGCCTCTTTCTCTTCCTTCGTGAGAAGAACATCGAGTTCAACCTCGTCCGTGAAGGTGTTTTCGTCGAACACTTCCTCATAACTCTTGGCATACACAGCCTCAAGCTCTTCAAAGGAAACATCCTTATGTGCTTCATCAATCATGGGGAACAACACTCCCTAGCACAGCTCGATAGCATCCCTCCCAAGGAACACTCGGTAGCAACCCTGGGTAGTAATACTATGGAACAATGCTAATCTTTAATACTAAGATGGAACCAAAGGCACCTTCTCCTGGTGTAGAATAGGAACCACAAGGAATAACTGCGGTTTTCAGAAGTTTTCCACAGATTTCAGGAATTTCCCGGAGGTTCCCCTATATTTATACGCTAAGGCCATATCAGCTACCCCTCCTGCGCGATGGGGACGATCTTGGACTCGGTGTCCTTGAACCGGGCCTTACCATCCTTGCGAAGCTGCGAGAGCTTACCCTCAAGGGAACCCACACGGTTGTCAGCGGTGTCGCTCTTGGCTCCCATGTAGGGGTGTTCCTCGATCAGCTTGGGCCACACCTCGTTGACGATGGTGGCTCCCACGTTGCAGCGTAGGTCTTTCTCGATAGCGCACGAGAACACCTCGTAGTCCTCCGCCGAGGTGACGCAGGCCACATCATGGAGGTACTTAGCCAGGGCAGCTCCCCTGATCTTCTCGTCTGCGATGTCGGCCAGTGTGTCCACCAGCCACTTGTCAGACTTGCAGGAGAACACGGTCCCCTGCTTGGGGGTAGACGTGGTGTAGAACAGCACCTTGGGGGACAGTGTGAGGTACAAGTACCTCTTGACCAGTTCGTGGTGCTTGTAGGTGGCAACAATGGCCTCCTTCTCCTTGAGAGAAGCTGTGGACCTCAGCTCTGTGAGCAGTGTGTGCAGAGTCATGGTGTGAACTCCTTGTGGGTAACAGGTGGTAGGGTAGCTCTCCAGGGGTACTGGTGAGTGGGTAACAAGAGGGAACCAAGGCTCCTTCTCCTGGTGTAGAATAGGAACCATAAGGAATGACAGCATTTTTTGGGCATATTTTCGGGCACGCTGAGGTCGTATCCTTACGGATTGCGACGAGCTTTGATGTAGCATATGATATAGTCCCTGTAGTCGTGCGCCCTCGGCTGGTTGACATTTCCGCAGTCTTTGAACCGCTCTTTCCCGTCCTTGCGGAGCTTCGAAAGCTTCCCTTCGAGGTAGCCGATACGGTTTTCAGCGGAGGGGGAGAGAGGAGAGCAGGGACAACGCGGCGTAGGGCCACCTCACGAGGTGGTAGGCGCTTCCTGCGAGCGGGGAGATAGGCTGGCCTCACCTTCGAGCATTCAAAGCGTCTGTACGGCTAATTTTGAGCGTTTCACCTAGGGGGGGAGCGCCGATTTGAAGCGCAAGGGGGCATGGGGGGAATCCGAGCGCAGGAGCCTGTGCAAGCCCCCTCGGATTAGCATACTCGAAATTTAGAACCTGAGCCGACCGGGCGGGGGAGACAAGGGGGATAAATCGCGCTGGGCAGTTCTAAGCTTTCATGCCAGCGTGTGAGCGTATACTCCTAATGATTCTCAGTAAATCAGCGATTCGCTCTTGACATCACTTGCCGAATTGATATAGCGGATAGGAAGTAATATTTGCTGTGGAGCGCTGGAGTCACGGTCTTCACAATGGTTGCTTTAGTTGTATCCTGAATGTTCTTCAGGACTAAGGGAGGGTAGTGATGGCTTTTCTCGGTATTGTTATTGGGATGATGCTTGATGTTATCATCGTACCAGCTATTTTCATCGGGATTTATTCACGGAATATTTTGATGGCAACATTGCTTGGCGCAGTGAGTGGCGTTGCAATGCACGTCTTGACTTCATTCTTTTGGATTACTCAAAAGCCAGTGGTGCTGATTATCCCGCATATTATCGCTGGATGCTTGTTGTCACTTATTTTCTATGGTGCGGCTTGTGCTGTCAGAAAGCGCAAAGCTGCAAGACATAACTAACTTGCCTATTTGTCGAGTTAGGTCAGAACAGGCTCTGGAGACTAGGAGAGTGACATGGTTTACCTGATCGCAGTTCTCATGGGGTATTTTGTAGGAACGAACGCGATTGTTGAAAGGCAAGTTAAAGCATCTGCTGGCTGTGGGTACTACAATTCAACTCTTGGAACCCTATCTGCGCTCGGTGGCTTTGGCGGTTGGTTTTGTGCGATACCAGCAGCGTATTTCGTTGGATCGGCATGGGGCAATGGCGTTGTGGATGGAGTGCTCTTCATCCTTGCCGTCCTAGGGGGAGCATTCGCTTCTGGATTTCTCAGGAGAAACCCCTTGAATTACCTGCTGAGTGCGTTGACTCTCCCGGCCAATGTCGCGTTGGTTTTCGTCGTGTATACACTCTCAAAGCGCTGGTAGCCGTGCGCATGATTTCCGGCCTCAGAGGGAACAATGCCTAAAGCTGCGATATACACGACCGCCGCAATGCTTATCCTCGGAGCACTCCCGTTGCCCTATGGCTATTACATGCTTCTGCGCATCATCGCCTGTGGAGCCTTCGCCTATGCTTGCCTTATCGCCTACAGAATGCGGGGCGGCTTACTACCCTGGGCCTATGGCCTCTTTGCGGTTGTCTTCAATCCCCTCATCCCTATCCGCCTCAGCAAAGGCAAATGGATGGTTGTTGACATCATCGCAGGGGCGACCCTGATTTTGACCGCCAAGAGCATCAGTTCCCAAGAGAGATAGCCGCTCACTCCTCGCCAATCGCTTTAAACAGGGGCACAACCTTGCCTCCCTCGCGGAGCGCGTCTATGTGGTCAGCCCATGCTTGCATCATCTTCCGTCGCTCCGGCAGGAACTCCGCAAAGTTGTAAGCGGCTCGGACGTTGTTCCGCTCAGCGTGGGCCAACTGGCGTTCAATGGCGTCACGATTCCACCCCAACTCATTGAGCAGGGTAGAGGCGATGCTGCGGAAGCCGTGCCCGGTCATTTCGTCCTTTGCGTAACCAAGACGGCGCAGGGCGGCGGTAACGGTATTTTCGGACATGGGACGGGAGGCCGTGCGCTCACCTGGGAACACATAGCGACCCGTCCCCGTAAGCGGCTTGATCTCTTCCAAGACGGCCAGGGCTTGCTTGCTCAGAGGGACAATGTGCTGAGTGCGCATCTTCATCTTGTGGGCAGGGATGCGCCACTCTGCGGCCTCTTCGTTGATCTCGGACCACTCCGCATGGCGTAGTTCTCCGGGGCGAACGAACACCAACGGAGCCAGTCGAAGAGCACAGCGCGTAATGAGGCTTCCCTTGTAGGTTTCGATGGTGCGGAGGAGTTCGCTAACCGCCCCCGGCTCAGTGAGGCTGGCGTGGTGCTTTTCGTTGGTGGGGGAGAGTGCCCCGCGCAGATCGCGTGTAGGGTCCGAATCGGCCAAGCCAGCGGCCACGGCGTAGCGAAACACCATGCCGATGTTCCCCACAAGGCGGTGGGCTGTTTCAATGGCTCCCCGTGATTCCACGCGGCGGGCCACAGACAGGACTTCGGGCGGGAGGATGTCCCGGATAGCCTTGGAACCAATCCAGGGGAAGGCGTCTTTCTCAAGGCTGGTCATAATGCGAGCGGCATGGCCCGGTGTCCACTTGGAGTTGAACTTCTCATGCCACTGGCGGGCCACAAGCTCAAAGGTCTCTATCTGCTGCTGCTCCTGTACGCGAGCATCCTTCCTGGCGTTGCTGGGGTCTATCCCTTGGGCGATGAGCTTGCGGGCTTCCTCGCGGCGCTCACGGGCCTGGACAAGGGAGATTTCGGGATAGGTGCCGAGGGAGATTCGGTTGGGCTTGCCGCCGAAGGTGTAGCGGAGTCGCCACCACTTGCCGCCCTTCGGGGAGATTTCGAGATTGAGGCCGCGTCCGTCATTGAGGACGTATGTCTTGTCCTTGGGCTTCGCGTTGCGAATGGCGGTATCCGTTAGAGCCACCGGGCTTTCCCCCTTCACGCCGTACAAGTTGAAAGGGATTTTGGGCTGATTGAGGCGTGTTGTACAGATATCTATACGTACAACTCCCGGATGTCAACGAACGATAAAAGACAACCCCGGACGCTCTTTCCGGGGTTACCCTTTGAAATCACTGGATTTCTGTACTGTGTTGGGCTGTGCTGGACGATCTTCTGGTGGAGGCGGAGGGAATCGAACCCTCGTCCGAGAACGCTTTGCTCGAGGTATCTACAGGTTTAGTCCGGGTTTGATTCTCGTCGCCATGCGTGCCCCCGAACAGGTATCATGTCGACATGTCCGCCTTGTGCCGCGTGCATACGGCGGACGCCATCTGCACGCCGACCCGATGGGGTTTGTCGATCCTAACAGACGTATCGGGTGTCAGTCAGAAGGATCGTGACTGGTTATTAAGCAGCCAGAGCGTAATCGTAGTCGTTGGCACTTGAGTGCTTGCCGCTTTTTACGAGGCCAGCGGCGCCTCGACCTGCAACCTCGGCATCGACTGTCCCCGTCGAAACCGGTGCGCCCCCATATCAAAGAACGTCTTGCTAAAAGATAAGCCTTTACCCAGCGAAGGCAAGTACCAAAAACAAAACCGCGCCCGAAAGCGCGGTGTTTTGTCTTGTGGTAGCGAGGGAGGGAATTGAACCCCCGACACTGCGGATATGAGCCGCATGCTCTGACCGACTGAGCTACCTCGCCACATTTCCCTCAACGGGAAGGGCCTTATAGCCATTCTCCAAACGCTTGGCAAGGGGGTTTCACGCGCCAATTTTCATTGGGCTTGATTCTTCTATCGCTTGGGAGCAAAACCTCCGCGTTGCCAGATGTGCCGCGCTGGTGTACGTTTTGCATAACATAGCCGTGCGTTGCAAAGAGAGGAGAAATTATGACGACCGTGATTCCCCAGAGCGAACTGACCAAGCGCGCCATCGACTGGATCTGCGAAAATCAGATCGCCGTTGATGACCCCGCTTCCCGGCGCAAGGCCATCGAAGAGGCCGCAGCCCGTTTCAATCTTGGCCCCCTGGAAGAGGAATTCCTCGAGCGTTTCTTTAAAGGTGATTCTGCAAACGGATAAAATAGTTGAAGATCATACACCGACAAATATTCAAAGAGCATCTCTCGCTGTTTCTGCTCATCGGCTCCTGCCTGCTGGGTCTAATCCTGGTGGGCCGGATGCTCCAGCTGCGCGAAATGTTGCTGTCACAGAACCTGGGCGTCTTCGACGTCCTGCGTCTGTTTTTCTACTTGAGCCCCGTGTTCCTGCTCATGCTCACGCCCATCGCCTGCATGCTCAGCATCTTCCTCACCTTTCTGCGCATGAGCGCGGACCGCGAGCTCACCGCACTCAAGGCGAGCGGTGTCAGCCTGTACCAACTGCTGTTTGCTCCCCTGGTCTTTGGCTCGCTGTGTACGCTTTTCAGCCTGTATATCGCCTTGTTCGGGCTGTCCTGGGGCATGGAGCAGTTCAAGCACTCGCTCTTGGAGTTCGCCCGCACAAAGACCAAGCTGTCGCTGCAATCCGGTGTTTTTAATCAGGAGTTTCCGGGCCTGACGATCTACGCCCAGAAGGTCAATCTGGAGTCCGGCGACATCAAGTTCGTCTTTGTGCAGGACAAGACCAACAAGGGCTTCACCACCACGGTCATCGCGCCCGAGGGCTCGGTGACCACGGACGCCGAGAAGGAGCAGATCAAGGTCGTGTTCAAGAACGGCCGCATCTTCCGGCGTGTGGGCGAGACCCTCGATGTCCTGCATTTCGGCAGTTACGCCGTGCGCCTGCCGCTGGGCAACATGCTGCGCAAGATGGGCTTTGAGCGCACCTCGCCCAAGGAGCTCTCCTTCGCCAGGCTGCTGGCGTACGACTCAGACCCGGAGCTCATGAAGGAGTTCGACCAGTCGCGCCAGCTCAAGGTCAAGGTGGAGATCCAGAAGCGCCTGGCCCTGCCGTTGGCCTGCCTGATCCTGGGCTTGTTCTCGGTGCCTGTGGCCTGCGTCTTCCACGCCTTCAAGCAGCAGTTCGGCATCGTCCTGGCGCTGGGGGTGTTCCTGGTCTACTATTCCCTGCTTTCCGTGGCCGAGAGCCTGGGCGAGTCGCAGCTTGTTCCGGCGTACATCGGGGTCTGGATCCCCAACCTGCTCTTCCTTGGCGTCGGTTTGATCTTCCTGCGCCAGGCCGTGCGTGAGCGCATTCCCGGCTTCGTGCTCTGGGTGCTCCAGAAGTTGCGTCAAAGGAGCATGGCATGAGGCTGCCGAGCCTGCGCCTGAGCGCGCTGGGCGCCTACGTGGTGCGCCAGAACCTGTTCCTCATGGCCACCTGCCTTGGGGCGGGCACGTTCATCTATCTTTTGACCGACCTCTCAGACCGGCTGGAGCATTTCCTGGACGCGGGCCTTGGCGTGCGCCAGATTCTGACCTATTTCGCGGTGAAGATTCCGCTGATCTTCTCGCAGATTCTGCCTGCCGTGTTTCTGCTGGCCGTGGTCCTGCAGATCGGGCTTATGGTTCGCAGCCGCGAGATGATGGCCCTGCGCGCGGGCGGTGTGTCCATCCGCTGGTTCGTGAAGTTCTTTTTGATCTATGCGTTGGTTTGGAGCGTCGGGCAGTTGGTGTTCTCACAGTACATCGCCTCCTACGGCGAACAGGAAGCCACCCGCATCTGGCGCGAGGAGGTGCGCAAGCGCCAGCTCGACAAGCGCGTTCTGAAGAACCTCTGGTTCCGCGAGGGGCCGTACATCGTGCATGCCGGTGAGGCCCAGCCCACGCAGAGCCGCGTCAATGACGTGACGGTGTACGAGTTCGACCGCGACACCAACCGGCTCTCGCGCATCATGACGGCCAAGAAGGGCCTGGTGGACGAGCACGGCTGGGGGCTTCTCGACGTGTGGGAGATCGAAACCGCTGACTTCGCGGCCATGAAGCTCTTGACGCATTTCATTCCGCTGCGTCAGGACATGCGCGGGTTTTTGACCGCAGACTTCACCGACAAGGCCGATCTGCCCTTGCAGACCCTGGGCAAGGTCATCGACGAACTGCGCGAGTCCGGCTCCAACGTGGAGCGCCTGCGCACGGCCTGGCACGGCAAATGGTCCTACGCCTTCTCCATGGTCACCATGGCGCTCTTGGCCCTGGCCATGTGCACCCTTTTCGAGAACCTGTACGTGAACCTCGTGCTCAGCCTGCTCGTCATCTTCGGCTACTACGGGTGCTATGTCCTGGGCATCACCACAGGGCAGAAGGGGCTCATGGCGCCAATGCTCGGAGCGTGGCTGGCCAATCTCGTGTTCAGCGTGGCGGCGATGTCGCGCCTGACGTGGGTTTCGGTGCCCTGGCTGGGCATCCGCGCGCACCGCCTGAACGTGCGCCTGCAGTTGATGTTCGCCAGGGAAGAGCGGGACTAGCGTCGGGACGGTGTTTCGTCCTGATTATTCTTCCGGCTGGGCTGGGCGGGCGGCCAGGCTGTCCAGGGCGTCCCACAGGGCTTCGCGGCCATGGCCGTTGACGCTGGAGAAGCAGATGGGCGTGGCTTGACCTCCGAGCAGATCGCGCCATTCGCGCTGCCGGGCCGATGCTTCGCGCTGTTTCACCTTGTCACATTTGGTCAGCACGGGCAGGATGCGGATGCCCGCGTGGCGCAGCCAGGCCACCAGCTCCAGGTCGCTCTTCTGCGGCGGCACGCGCACGTCGATGAGCAGGGCCACGGCCTTGAGCCCCGGGCTCTTGGTCAGGAACTGCTCGATGAGCTGGCCCCATTTGGCGCGTTCGGACTGGGAGCGCCTGGCGTAGCCGTAGCCGGGCAGGTCCACCAGGGTGTAGCCGCCGGGCTCGATCTTGTAGAAGTTGACGCTCTGCGTCTTGCCGGGCGTGGAGCTGGTCTTGGCCAAGCCCTTGCGCTGCGCCAGGCAATTGATGAGCGAGGACTTGCCCACGTTGGAGCGACCGGCCATGGCTACTTGCGGCTCGTCAGTGGGCAGGAGCTGGGATAGTTCATACGCGGTTTTGACTAAGTCGAAAGTTCGATTCATAATACTCCGGTGCCGGGACTTGTGCCCGGTGCGCAGTAAATGGTGGCTTTTTCGGTCCGCGTCAAGCGGGCATGCACCCCTAAACCCCAGGCGGCAGCCATGAAGACTCGCAAATACCTTGTCCTGAACGGTCCCAACCTGGGCCACATCGGCGAACGTCAGCCCGAGATCTACGGCTCTCAAGGGCTGGACAGCCTGCCCGGCCTGCTCAAGGAACTCAGCGGCGAGGCGGCCGAGGGCATCGAGCTTTTATACCACCAGTCGAATTTTGAGGGCAACCTCATCGACCGGCTGGAAAAGGCCCGGCGCGAGGGGCTGGACGGCGTGGCCTTCAACGCCGGGGCGCTGACGCACACAAGTCTGGCCATCGCCGACTGCCTGGCCTGGATCGGCATACCCTGCGTGGAAGTGCACCTGTCGAACATCTTCGCCCGCACGGACGAGCCCCTGCGCCAGAAGAGCCTCATGGGGAAATCGTGCATCGGAGTTGTTGCCGGTTTCGGCATTCTCGGGTATGCGTTGGCCGTCCTGGCGCTTGAGCGCCATAATGCTGCGGGCCAGGATAAAAAATAATTAGGTGTGGCAATGGGTTGCCAAAAGCCTGAAGCCCCGCCACGTATGCACCGGAGGTTGAATGTATTCCACGTCTGATTTCCGTCGCGGTCTGAAGATCGAGATGGACGGCAAGCCTTATGAAATCGTTGATTTTCAGCATGTGAAGCCAGGCAAGGGCGGCGCCTTCGTGCGCACCAAGCTCAAGCACATCCTCAATGGCCGTGTTGTGGACCAGACCTTCCGCTCCGGCGAGAAGGTCGACAAGCCCGACATTTCCATGCAGGACATGCAGTACCTGTACAAGGAAGGCGACGACTTCGTGTTCATGGACATGGAGTCCTACGAGCAGAAACACATCCCGGCCACCCAGGTGGGCGAGAAGGGCGGCTACATCAAGGAAGGCGAGACCCTGAAGGTCCTGCTGTACAATGGCGAGCTCTTCGACATGGAGCTGCCCGCGTCCGTGGTGCTGGAGATCGTCGAGACCGAGCCCGGCGTGCAGGGCGACCGCGTGACCAACGCCAACAAGCCCGCCAAGATGGAAACCGGCATCATGGTCAACGTGCCGCTGTTCATCGCCCAGGGCGAGCGCATCAAAGTCGATACCCGGACCGGCGAGTACATCAGCCGCGACCGGGATTAGCAGTGAAGGCCTCCGGCCCGGGGTGCAAACGCTCCGGGCCGGGCGCATCCCAGGCCGCCGCGACGCCACGCCGCAGGGGCGCGAAAGTGGAGGGTAGGGCCACGGACAAGATAAAATTTCGCATGGAAATCAAGGGGCTGGTCTACGTCTTTGTGGCCGCCTTCCTGTTCTTGTGCATCTTTTCCTTCCATCCGGACGACCCCACCTTGAATCAGGCCGTGAGCGCCACCTGGAAGACCAGCAACATGGCTGGCACCGTGGGTTCGTACATCGCTGGTTTCCTTGTGGAGCTTTTCGGCATCGGGGCCATCGCCTGGCCTTTGCTGTTGGCCTACCTGGGCCTGGTCCAGTTCTCCGACCGTCTGCGCCTGCCCCTGTTCCGCTGGCTCGGGGTGACCACCTTCATCCTCTGCATCATGGCCTGGGTCAGCGCGCCCTGGGCCAAGCCCGCCTCGAACATAAAGCCCGCACTCACCGCTGGCGGCCTCCTCGGCAAATATCTTGCCGGCACGTCCCTGGCGCTGCTCAGCCCCTGGGGCTCGGTGCTGTTCTGGCTCTTTTTGACTGTCGCTTCCGTGCAGGTTGGTTTCCAGGTGAGCTGGGCCACGCTCTTTAAACGGCTCAAATCTTTCGCCTACGACCAATGGTGCAAGTACCGCGAGCGCAGCCTGCGCCACCGCAGCGCCGAGGCCAAGCCCGGCAACGCCGAGAAGTCGGCCAAGCCTGACAAGGCCGACACCTTTGGCAAGCCCGATGCAGACGCTGTCAAGGTCCCCCGCAAGGCCGAGGCCGCGCCCTATGTGGAGCCGGACCTGACTGGCGACAATCTGGTGCTCAAACCCTTTGAGACTCCCAACAACAAGAAGAAGGCTCCGGTCCAGGCGCACCCCACGTCCCACGCCGACCTGCCAAGCTCCGAGCTTTTGCGCGAGGCCCCGCAGCATCAGGCCGTGGCCGACCCGAAAATTCTCCAGGCAAAGGCCCGCCAGCTTACCGCCTGCCTGGCCGACTTCAACATCCAGGGCGAGATCCAGCAGGTGCTGCCCGGTCCTGTGGTCACCATGTTCGAGTTCAAGCCCGCGCCCGGCGTCAAGATCAGCACCATCGCCGCCCGCAACGACGACATCGCGCTGTCGCTCAAGGCTCTGGCAGTGCGCATCGAGGCGCCCATCCCGGGCAAGGATTCCATCGGCGTGGAGATTCCCAACGAGAAGCGCCAGACCGTGTCCCTGCGCGAGATCATCGAGTCTCCGGTGTTCGCCATGGCCCGCTCGCCCTTGGCCCTGGCCCTGGGCAAGGACATCCAGGGCGCGCCGCAGATCGCCGACCTGGCCACCATGCCGCACCTGCTCGTGGCGGGCGCCACCGGCGCGGGCAAGAGCGTGTGCCTCAACGGCTTTTTGGTCAGCATCCTGTTCAAGGCCACCCCCGAACAAGTCAAACTCCTGCTCATCGACCCCAAGCGCATCGAGCTGGCCATCTACTCCGATCTGCCGCACCTGGTGCACCCGGTGGTGACGGACATGAACCTGGCCAAGAGCGCGCTGGAGTGGGCCATGTGCGAGATGGATTCGCGCTACGAGACCCTGCAGCGGCTCGGCGTGCGCAACATCGAGGGCTACAACCAGAAGCTGGCCGAGATGGGCGACAAGCGCCCCGAAGAGTTCGCTGACCTTGCGCCCCTGCCGTATCTGGTCATCGTCATCGACGAGTTGGCCGACCTGATGATGACCTCGGCCAAGGACGTGGAGACCTGCATCGTGCGCCTGGCGCAGCTTGCCCGCGCGGCGGGCATCCACATGATCCTGGCCACCCAGCGGCCTAGCGTCGATGTGGTCACCGGACTCATCAAGGCCAACTTTCCCACGCGCATCTCCTTCCAGGTGACCAGCCGCCACGACTCGCGCACTATCCTGGATACTGTCGGCGCAGAACGTCTGCTGGGCAAGGGCGACATGCTCTACAAGTCCGGCGGAGCCAAGCTGCGGCGCCTGCACGGGGCTTATGTGGACGAGACCGAGATCGAGGCTGTGGTGGCCCACTGGAAGGCAAGACAACCCCAGCAGTTTGACCTGGATTTCTCCGAGTGGCGCAAGGACGGCGAGGCCGCCGGCCCGGGCGGCCAGGGCGGCGGGGAATCCGGCACGGCAGACGACCCCATGTATGCCGAGGCCGTGGAGTTCGTCACCAGCCAGGGCAGGGCGTCCATCTCGCTTATCCAGCGCCGCTTCCGCATCGGCTTCAACCGCGCGGCCCGCTACATCGAACAGATGGAAGCCGACGGCCTGCTCGGCTCAGCCGATGGCAGCAAGCCCAGAGTGGTCATGCGAGGACGCGAGTAGGCGATTTCAGGACCAGTACACCGGCCAATGAAAAGCCCCTTGCGGAAGTGTTCCGCAAGGGGCTTGTACTTTCTGGTCGGGATGAGAGGATTTGAACCTCCGGTCTCCGCGTCCCGAACGCGGCGCTCTACCAGTCTGAGCCACATCCCGTTGTGAGAGGAGGCATTTAGCCGAATCCAAAACAAAAGGCAAGCATCGGAACTGGAATTTCTCCCGCCGGGGCATTGGCTCGTGACAGCAGCAACGGCCCTTAGCGTTGGACAACAGACAAGATTTATGAGAGCATTACGAAGATTACGAACATAATGCGCGAAGAGCCAGCCACTGAAAGGAGCGCTGTGTGATCAAGGTTGTTGTCGTTGATGATTCGGCTTTCATGCGCAAGGCCATCAGCACCATGCTCTCCAAGGACCCGGAAATCGACGTTGTGGCCACCGCCCGCGACGGCGAGGAAGGCCTGGAGATGATCCGCAAATATAATCCCGACGTTGTGACCATGGACATTGAGATGCCCCGCATGGACGGGCTCACGGCGCTTCGGCACATCATGATGGAGATGCCCAGGCCCGTGCTCATGGTCAGTTCGCTCACCAACGAGGGCGCAGAGGCCACCCTGAAGGCGCTGGACCTCGGGGCCGTTGACTTCATCCCCAAGCAGCTGTCCAAGGTCTCGCTTGATATCGTCAAGATCGAGGCCAACCTCATCGCCAAGGTCAAGATCGTTGCCTCGCGCAAGCTGATGCACTCCCGCGCCAGGACTACGCCCATGGCCCGCGCGCCCCTGGCCACGCCGTCCGCACAGCCGTGTCCCGGCCCGACCCGGACCGCTCCCGCGCCCACCGTGCCCTGCGGCTCGGCCAAGCGCGACGTGGTGGCCATCGGCGTCTCCACGGGCGGCCCTCCTGCTGTGCAGAAGGTGCTTTCGGCCCTGCCAGCCGATTTTCCTGCCAGCATCGTCATCGCGCAGCATATGCCCCAGGCCTTCACCGGTCCCTTTGCCAAGCGGCTGGACGGGCTGTGCAAGATCAGCGTCAAGGAAGCCGAGCCAGGCGACCGCCTGAAGGCTGGCTGCGCGTACATCGCCCCTGGCGGACGGCACCTTGTCTTGAAGCAGATGATAAGCCGCGTGGACCTGGAGATAACCTCCGAACCGGCCAGCTCCCTGTACAAACCCTCGGCCAACGTGCTCATCGGATCAGTGGCCAATGCCGTGGGACGCCGCGCCCTGGGCGTGATCCTGACCGGCATGGGCAACGATGGCATGGAGGGAATTCGTGCCCTGAAGGAGAAGGGCGGCCGCGCCCTGGCGCAGAGCGATGCGACCTGTGTTGTGTATGGAATGCCAAAAGCCATAGTTGATGCTGGACTTTCGGACGAAATAGTTGATATTGATGACATGGCCCAGGCCATTATGAATAACCTTTACCTGTAATGGGCGCTACCGCAGCGGCTCGCCGCCGTTGCGTATGATACGAGAGCAAGATTCTGGAGGGGCGCGAGCAAATGACCGATTGCAAAGAAATCCTGCCGATGCTGACAAGTCCCGAGTCGGACGTGTTGCGCGAGGGAGCCTACCTGGCTGGGGAGGCCCATTGCGAAGACGCCGTCCCGCTGCTTGTCGAAATGCTCAAGAGCAGCAACATTGGCGTTCAAGAGGCCGCGGACAACGCGCTGCGCATGATCGGGGGCAAGGAGGCTGTCAGCGGCGTCATACCGCTCCTGCAGTCTGACGAGGCCCCGGTCCGCAACGGCGCAATGGACATCCTGCGCGCCCTGGGCGGCAATGAGTTGCAACTGCTCATTCCGCTTCTGAAGGACGAGGACGTCGACCTGCGCATCTTCGCCAGCGACATCCTGGGCTCGGCCGGCAACGTCATGGCCGTGGCTCCGTTGTGCGAGGCCCTGCTCAAGGATCCCGAGGTCAACGTGCGCTACCAGGCCGCCGTGAGCCTGGGCAACCTCGGCCTGCCCGAGGCCGCCAAGTGCCTGAACCAAGCCATGCGCGACGAGGAATGGGTCCAGTACTCGGTCATCGAGGCCCTGGCCAAGATTGGGCATGCGAGTTCCGTGGACGCCATGGTGAAGGCCATGAGCCATTCCTCGGAACTCGTGGTCTCCATGATCATCGACGCCCTGGGCGAGATGGGCAACGTCAAGGCCGTGACCCTGCTGCTGCACCGCATGGAGTCCTCGCCCACGGCCCTGCGCAACAAGATCGTCAAGGCCATCGTGAACATCCTGGGCGCCAAGCTGGTGAACCTGCTGCCCAAGGCCGAGCGGGAGAATTTCCGGGAATACCTGCTGGTGGCCCTGGAGGATGAGGAGACCGAGGTCCAGGACGCGGCCATCCTCGGTCTGGCCGCCATGGGCGGCGACGACGCCGCTGCCGGAGTCTTCTCCATCGCCAGCAAGCTCGACCCCGACAAGGACCAGGACCGCCTGGAACACATCCTGGAGAGCCTTTCGCACATGGGGCTGACCGAGGTGCTGCGCACCTCGCTTAAGGGTGAAGACCAGGCCCAGGCGCTTCTCGCCGTGGAGACCCTGGACCGCGTGTCCGATCCTGAGGTCGAGGAGCTGCTGACCAAGGCTTTCTGGGCCAATCAGGTTGTTGTGCAGCGCAGCATCATCGCTGTTCTGGCGCGCGTCGCCGGGCCTGGCGCCAGCGACTTCTTCATGGACATTCTGGCCAAGCACCAGGACGGCAAGGTGCTCAAGTCCGCCGCGAGTTTCCTGGGGCAGAACCTGCGCCATGCCCCGGCCGCAAATGCGCTCTTCGCCCTGCTGGACCATCAGTACGACGACGTCAAGGAGGCCGCGCTGGACGCCTGCGTTGCCATCGACGGCCCCGAGATGCAGGCGCGCTTCCAGAAGCTCTACCAGGGCATCGATCCGCTCAAACGGCTCATGGCCGTGTACGCACTGGGCAAGATGGACGCGGCGGGGAACCTCACCATTCTCAAGTCCGCCCTGGAGGACGAAAGCCCGGAGATCCGCAAGCACGCCCTTGAGGCTGTGGCCTCCCTGTGCCATGACTCCGAGGTTTGGCTTGATCTGCTGGCCTCGCGCCTGCTCGATGAGAACCGCGACGTGCGCCAGACCGTTGTCGAGATCATGGGGCAGTGCTTTTCCACCTCCGCCATCCCGCACCTTTTGCACGCCCTGCACGACGACGATGACTGGGTCAAGGTGCGCACCCTGGAGGTCCTCGGCCAGCACAGGGTCATGGACGCCATCCCAGAGGTAGTCGGACTGCTGGAGAATCCCAACAAGCTGGTGATCATCCGCACCATCGAGTGCCTGGGCAGCATCGGCGGCACTTCGGCCTTCCGTGCGCTGTTGGCCATCTCCGGCAGCGAGGACTACGAAATAATGGACGCCGCTGAGGCTGCCATCGCCAAGTTGCAAGGTGAGCAGGAGGAGGGAATCTAAATGTCAGCCCTCTTCTCCACATCGACGTCCGTTGGTGGCGATCTCAAGATAAGCGACGCCGAGTTTGTGCAGCTGCGTGATTTCATCTACGCCCAGTGCGGAATCTACGTTGCGGACAACCGCAAGTATCTGCTCGAGAACCGCTTGGCCAACAGGCTCAAGCTGCTCAATCTGAAGAACTTTGGCGAATACTACCATTACCTCCAGTACGACACGAACAAGAAGGCCGAGCTCACCAAGCTCTTTGAGGTCATCACCACCAACGAGACGAGTTTTTACCGCAACCCGCCGCAGCTCAAGGTCTTCCAGGAGAACATCCTGACCGAGGTCATCGGCGAGATGCGCAAAAAGGGCGACAAACGCCTGCGCATCTGGTCCGCAGGTTGCTCCACGGGCGAGGAACCCTACACGCTCGCCATCATCGTCTCCGAGGTGCTCAAGGGCGAGCTGGCCAGCTGGGACGTGAAGATCACCGCCAGCGACCTCTCTGAGCGCGTGCTCGAAGCCGCGCGCAAGGGCGTGTACAACGAGTATACCCTGCGCACCACGCCCAAGGAGCTTCTGCCGCGCTATTTCGACAAGGACGGCGAGAATTACCGGATCAAGCCGGAACTCAAGCGGCTGATCTCCTTCGGCCAGCTGAACCTCTCCGACCGCGTTGCGCTCAAGCGCGTGGAGCGTTCCCAGCTTGTCTTCTGCCGCAACGTCATCATCTACTTCGACGACGAGATGAAGAAGAAGGTCATCGGCGCGTTCTACGACAACCTGCAGCCGGGCGGCTACATGCTCATCGGCCATTCGGAGTCGCTGCACAACATAACGCGCTCATTCAAGCCCATCCACTACCCCGGGGCCATCATGTACAAGAAGGAAGCCTGATGCGGATGGGCATCAGGCAGGTTGCGGGAGCGGGGTAGGGCATTGGGCGCCAGGGTCCTCGCCATAGCGAATCAGAAGGGGGGCGTGGGCAAGACCACCACTGCCTTGACCCTCGGGGCGGCCCTGACGATTCTTGACAAGCGGGTGCTGGTCATGGACCTCGACCCGCACGCCAACGCCTCGGTGCACCTCTCCTATTTCCCGGAGACGCTTGAGGCAACGGTGTACGATCTTTTCCAGGAGGAGCAGGCCGGACGCGAGGTCTGGGAGCGCATCCTCAAGAAGGGAGTGGACGGCGGGTTCGACTTCGCGCCTGGTTCCATCAGGCTTTCCGAGCTTGAGGTGGACTTAAAGGAGCGCAAGAACAAGGGGCTGATCCTGAACGTCGCCCTAGAGGACCTGCGGGAGCGCTACGACTACGTCCTGCTGGACTGCCCGCCCCATGTGGGCATCCTGCTGGTGAACGCCCTGGTGGCGGCGGATCTGGTGCTCATCCCCATCCAGACGGACTTTCTGGCTCTGTACGGGATCAGGCTTTTGTTCGACACCATCAGGCTTCTCAACCGGGTTTTGCCCAGACCGGTGCGCTACATGGCCCTGCCCACCATGTATGACAAGCGCACGGCGGCTTGCAGGCGCATCCTGCGGATCATGCGCGACAAGCTGGGGGACAGGGTGCTTGAGACGGTGATCCATTTTGACACGAAATTTCGAGAGTCCAGCGCAGGCGGCAAGGTTATTTTTGATGTGGACCCCAAGGCGCGCGGCGCCGTTGAATACCTGAACCTGGCAAGAGAGATTGTGCGCAATGAAAACCCCTGAACAATACTTCGTCGATGATGTCCGTCTGCCCGACGTCACCGACCCTGACCGCAGCCTGACCGGCGCCGAGGAAGCATTTCTGGAGAAGTACCTGGGGGTGGACCGCGAAAAGGTCCTGGCCCAGGCCAGAAGGGTCGACCCGCGCGGCGATGATGCGCTGGCCGGGTTCTCGGATCCCTCCGAGGCCCGCTCGGAAGAGCATTCCGACGAGAACATGCGCAATCAGGAGAACATCCGCCTCGTGAGCTTCTCGCTCATGAACCGCGAGTACGCGCTGCCCATCACGGTGATCCAGGAGGTCATCCGCTACGTCAAACCGACCAAGCTGCCCGCAGCGCCATATTTCATTTCCGGGATCATAAACCTGCGCGGGCGGGTGACCCCGCTTGTGAGCCTGCGTATGCTCATGGGCATCCCTGGCGAGCAGGAGGACCGTTTCATCGTCATCTGCCGCCACCGGGGCTTGCAGATCGGACTCATGATCAACGCCGTATCCACCATGTATCTCGCCTCCGGCGACGAGCTTGAGTGGAACGTGGAAGGCAACATCGGCGTGTCCGCGCATCTTCTCATGGGGCTGTATAAATCCGGTGAGCGCTTGATCAGCATCCTTTCTATCGACAATCTGGTCCACGGAGTACTCCAGGGGGGAGGTTCATCTCATGCCTAAACATATTCTGATTGTGGACGATTCTAAGACTGTAAGGAATCTCGTGGCCTTCATCATGAAGAAGGAAGGGTTCCGCGTGACCACGGCCGAGGACGGCCTTGACGGATTGGAGAAACTCTACGCGGCGGACCTTGTAGATCTCATCGTCAGCGATGTGAACATGCCCCGCATGGACGGCTTCACCTTCATCAAGAACGTGCGCGAGCAGGAGGCCTACCGGGACATTCCCATCATCGTCCTGTCCACGGAAGGCCAGGACAAGGACATCCAGACCGGGCTGACACTTGGCGCCAACTTGTACATGGTCAAGCCGGCCCAGCCGGAAAAGATGGTCCGCAACGTAAAGATGCTCCTGGGCTGAAGCCCTTGAGCGAACGTTCCGCCCCGGTTCAGGACAGTGTGCCGGGCGGACACATGAGAGCAGGCAGGTATCTCGATGAGCCAAGAATACCTTGATCCAGAGATACTCTCTGACTTCTTCATAGAAGCCAAAGAGCACCTTGAGACCATCGAGCCGAACCTTCTCCAGTTGGAGAAGAATCCGGAGAACCTCGGCCTCTTGAACGAGATTTTCCGCCCAATGCACTCCCTCAAGGGCGCTTCGGGCTTTCTTGGTCTGCACAAAATCAACGGCCTGGCCCACAAGGCCGAGAACATCCTTGATGAACTGCGCCAGGGCGCCATGGCCGTTAATTCGGTCATCATGGACGTCATCCTTTCCGCCACCGACGCGCTCCGCCAGATCGTAGAAAACCTGGAGAACACAGGTCTTGAAGGCGATGTGGACACAGCGACCATCATCGCGCGCATCGAGAGCATCCTGGCGGGCGAGTTCTCCGCTCCCGCGGCCGAGGCGCTCCCTGACGCCACGGACCCCGCTGATGCCCCTGCCGACCCCGACGAACCAGCCATTTCCGAGGACTTGGCCGAGCCGGAGGAACTGGATCTCATGCCCGAGTCCGCTCCTACGGCTGATGACGTTCCGCTGAATATCCGCTGGCAGAACGTCCATCTTGAGCCCAGCCCGGGCTTTGACTCCACGCCGTACATTCTGACCACGGTTGGCGAGGGGCACCTCACCGACTTTCTTGAGGAGTCGCGCGACCTTGTGGGCAGCCTCAACGAGGGCCTGCTGGAACTTGAAAAGAACCCCGACGGCGGCGGCGAGCTCGTCAACGACATCTTCCGCTATTTCCACAACATCAAGGGCAACAGCGGCATCATCGGTTATCGCGAGCTCAATGCTCTGACCCATGAGGCCGAGACCCTGCTGAACCGCGTCCGCAAGGGCGAGATGCGCACCAGCCGTGCAGTCATCGACCTGCTGCTGGCCGTGGTGGACTTGATCGAGGAGCTCCTGGGCCGCATCGAGGTTGAAGGCATGAAGGCCACGCCCAAGGACATCACGGTCATGGCTGCGGTGCTCCAGGCCACAACCGAGGCCGGTGAGCTCGCCGTGCCGGAGCAGTACAGGGCCATGCTCGCGCCAGACTCCGTCGCAGCGGCGCCGGTATGGGAGGCCCCCGCGCCTGATGCCGAATCCGATTCCGATCCGGTTGTCGAACCGGTTGTAGAATCGGGAGTCGAGCCTGCGCCTGCGTCCGCAGCTTCTGACGACGAGCAGGCCGTGGCCCCGGCCACGACCACCTCGGCCAACGGCTTCGACGCCGAGGACGTGGACATCTTCGAGCAGACCGTGCTGCACCAGGTCAAAAGCCTGGAGATGGCATTGGATATGCTCAGACAAGACGCCTCGCAGCGTGACATCATCGACGGGCTGTACCGCAGCCTGACGACTTTGCAGAACTCCAGCGGCTACATGGGCCTGGCCGAGATCAAGGGCTATTCCGAGCGTACCGCCGGGATGGTGGACCAGGCACGCAAGGCTGACATGGATTTTGATCTCATGCTGGACATCCTGTCCCAGGAGATCGCCATCCTCACGGACATGGTCATCAAGGCCCTGGCAGAAATGAAGGGCGTTTCGCCGGAATCCCTGGTGCAGTCTGCCGCGTCCGGGTCTGAACCCGCTCCCGCCCCGGCTCCTGAACCCAAGTCTGCGCCCGAGCCCGAGCCCGAGCCCAAGCCCGAGCCGAAACCCGCGCCAAAGCCCGAGCCCAAGCCGGAACCCAAGCCGGAACCCAAGCCGGAACCCAAGTCCGAATCAAAGCCAGCGCCGAAGCCAGCAGCAACGGCCGCGCCAGCTCCCGCTCCCGTGGCTGCGAGACCTGCCGCCGCGCCCCCCACTGCCGCCCAGGCCGCCTTCGAGGCTGGCCAGCCCCAGCAGAAGGGCGCCACAACCATTCGCGTGGACCACGAGAAGCTTGACCATCTGATGAACCTCATCGGCGAGCTGATCATCAACCGCAACCGCTACTCCATGATCGCGCGCGCCCTGGCCGAAGGCCTGGAAGACGTCAACGACGTCGCCCAGCAGCTCACCGAGACGACGTACGCCATGGCCCGCATCTCCGACGACCTTCAGGACACCATCATGAAGGTGCGCATGGTGCCGGTGCATACGGTGTTCTCGCGCTTCCCGCGCCTGGTGCGCGACCTCTCGCGCAAGAGCGGCAAGCAGGTGGAGCTCATCACCGAGGGTGAGGAGACCGAACTCGACAAGAGCGTGGGCGAGGAGATCGGCGATCCGCTGGTGCACCTTATCCGCAATTCGCTGGACCACGGCCTGGAGTCGGAGGACGAGCGCATCGCTGCGGGCAAGAACCCCAAGGGCCATGTGTGGCTGCGCGCCTACCACAAGGGCAACTCCGTGGCCATTGAGGTCGAGGACGACGGTCGCGGCATCGATGCGGAAAAGATGCGCGCGGTGGGCGTCAAGAAGGGGTTGTGCACCGCTGAGGAAGCCAAGCTGCTGGACGACCGTCAGGCCGTGGACCTCATCTTCGCGCCTGGCTTCTCCTCGGCTGAGAAGATCACCGACGTGTCCGGCCGAGGCGTCGGCATGGACGTGGTCAAGACCAACATCAAGAACCTCAAGGGCAGCATCCAGATCAACACCGAGGTCGGCCGGGGCACGCGCTTCACCCTGACCTTGCCGCTGACCCTGGCCATCATCGATGCCCTCATGGTCCAGGTGGGCGACGGCACCTACGCCATCCCGCTCGACGCCGTGAGCGAAACCACCAAGATCGAAGTCGAACGGCTCTCCGAGGTCAACCACCGCAAGGCCCTGACCCTGCGCGGCGAGGTCCTGGGCATCATTGAGCTCTCGGAGCTCATGGGCCTGCCCGGCAACCCCGAAAATCGCGAGATCCTGCCCGTGGTCATCATCCACGACAATGACCGCAGGCTCGGCATCGTGGTGGACAAGCTCTTGGAACGCCAGGAGATCGTCATCAAGCCCCTTGGCCAGTACCTGAACACCTTCGAGATCAACGGCATCTCCGGCGCCACCATCATGGGTGACGGCTCCGTGGTGCTCATCCTCGACCCCCACGAGGTCTACCGCCTGGCCACGGCCACCACCAAGCAGTCCGGTCACGACTAGCGACCTGCCTCGCATGCGGCAACGCAATGGGACAGCCTTCGGGCTGTCCTTTTTTTGTGGAGTGGATCAGCCTGCGTAGAAGTGTATCAGCGCGGCGGACAGCGAGGTCGTGAGGCCCAGCCAGACCAGCAGGAGCGCGCCATGCACCAGCATGGGGCTTGAGCAGGGGCGTTTGCTGCGCGCCAGCAGGCCCCAGAGGATGCAGGCGGCAAGAATGCTCACGCCGCAGGCGATGAGCAACGCCATGACGGTCCTTGCATCATTGGGCGTGCCGGGCAAGTCGGTGAGGCGTCCCCAAAGCGCTGGCAGAAACGAGAGGGCCAGCAGGCCGGAGCGCAGGGACGAACGCGCCGCAAGACGCATGGCGTGGGCAAAGGCCTCGCGGCCAAAAGGCTCCCGGTCACGCCGCAGCAGCAGGTATTCCAGGCTCCAGGCTCCGGCGCACATGACACCGGCAAGGCTGCTGGCCAGCACCGCGGCAAAGAGCATCGGCGCAGTGGATGTGAGGGTGGGCGTCATGAGTGGCGCAAGGGCGATGCCTCCGGTGGACGCAGCGCCGAGCACGGCCTGGGCCTGGGCTGCCAGATCGCGCAGCAGGGAGAGGCAGAGCCAGAGGATGGCCAAGGACAGCATGGTCAGCGCGGCGGCTGGGGGCAGCGAGTTCACGCGCTGGGGGCGGTATGATCCGCGCGAGTGGCGCAGCACGGTCAGCGATACGCAGTAGGCCATGATGACCAGCACAAGCAGGGCCGGGACGAGCGGGGCCACAAGGAGCCAGTCTCTGAGCCAGGGCAGGCGGTACAGAGCAAGACCGCACACGGCGGACAGCACCACGCCGCTTAACAGCGCACAGGTCAGGGCCATGCGCAGGAGCCTGCGTGCATAGGCCTCGGGATGCTGGGTGCCGCGCACCTGGCCCACGGTCAGGCAGATGGACGCCAGCATGGGCGCTCCCAGGGCCGCCAGCCCGAAGAACAGGAAGAAGGCCGGTGCGGCCAGGGCTGCAGGGATGCGCAAAAGTTCGAAATTGAGCATGTTGGCCTTTGTTTAATTGATGTTGCACATCTTTTGCCGCATTTTTCCAGCGCAGGCAAGCCGCCCGGTCCCGGCAGCACCTGAGGATTCTTGCCAAAACTTCTTCTCTGGCCTAAGGAGTTGTGAACAGGAGAGGCGAATGCGTCACAAAGCTCTGATCGTTACTCTGCTCGCGGTGTCCCTTTGCGGCTGCGCTGGCAAGATGGACGCCAAGCGCGGACTCAGCGAAGAGTGGCGGTTGCGCAGCCTTGAGGAGAACTTCCTCAATTTCAAGGAAGGGCAGCGTGATCAAGAGGAGCGCGGTCGCGACCAGCAGCGCAAGTTGAATGATCGCCTGAAGGCTGTGGAGGACTCTGTTCAGCGCATACAGGAGCAGCTTGGCGCAGGCGGCGTACCCATGCCGAAGAAGCAGGCCATGGCTGAATCTGCCCCGCCCGCTGCGAGCGCTCCTGCAGCCCCAGCCGTGGTCAATGCGCAGCCTGACGCGCCCCAGACTGAGTATGCCCCAAGTCCGGCACCGGCCTCGGCCGAGCATGCTGCCCCTCCGGCCATGACCCAGCCCACCCCAAGTTCCACACCCAGTGCCACGCCCAGCGCGGCGAGCGGCTCCGCCCTGTACACCGAAGGCATGACCCTGGTGGCCGCAGAGCACTCGGAGGAAGGCCGCAAACTTCTGCAGGAATTCGTGTCCACCGAGCCGAACAGCCTGCTGATCCCCAACGCCCTGTACTGGATCGGCGAGAGCCACTACGCCGAGAAGAACTATCCCCAGGCCATCCTGGCCTTCAAGGAAGTGACCAGGCGCTACCCGAAGCACCACAAGTCCGCGGCCGCACTGCTCAAGATCGGCATGTCCTACGCCATGCTGGGCGAGAAGGACAACGCCTCCCTGTATTTGCGCGCTCTCTTGCAGGACTTCCCCAAGTCTGAGCCCGCGCCCCTGGCCCGCAAGAAGCTCGCGGAGCTGGGGCGTTGATCCTGGCGGCTCCGTCCGGGCCGCCGCAGGTTCGTCAATTCTCGGTAGGTCAAGTGGTGGTGCTGCCATGAGCCTGGACGCGGCCAAGGAATTCTTCTCCTGCCTGGCCTTGCGGCACACGCCGGGGCTTGGCCCGCGCTCCTGGAAGAGCGTGCTCGCAGGCTACGAGAGCGCCTACGATGCCGTGTCCGATGCCCGCAACTGGTCCAGCCGCAAGCTTTTGCCCAAAAATCGCGTAGAGGTCTTTCTCGCCGAGCCCTGGCGGCCCGGCGCCGAGGCCGAATACCGGGCCGCGCGCACCTTCGGGGCCCGGATCATCACCTGGTTTGACCCCAAGTATCCCAAGCGCCTGCGCGAAATACCCGATCCCCCGGTCCTCTTGTATGTCAGCGGCGATGTGAGCCTGCTGCGCAACCCGTCCGTGGCCGTTGTGGGCGCGCGCGAGTGCACCCTGCTTGGCCTGCAGTCCGTGCAGCGCATCAGCGCGGAACTGTCGCGCTTCGGCATAACCGTTGTCTCCGGCCTGGCTGCGGGCATCGACCGCCAGGCGCACATGGCCGGGCTTTCCGGCATCGGCAGCTCCATCGCCGTCCTTGGGGCGGGGCTTGATGTGCACTATCCGCCGGAGAACGAGGACGTGCGCCAGGCCTTGGAGCAACGCGGCCTGGTGGTCAGCGAGTTCGGCCCCGGCACCAGGCCCGAGGCCCGCAATTTCCCCTTCCGCAACCGCATCATCAGTGGCCTGTCCCTGGGCGTGCTGGTGGGCGAGGCCGCAGCCCGCTCCGGCAGTCTCATCACGGCGCGGCTGGCCACGGAGCATGGCCGCGAGGTCTTTGCCCTGCCTGGTCCGCTGGGTCAGCCGACCTTTGCCGGGTGCCACCGGCTCATCAAGCAGGGCGCTGCCCTGGTGGAAAGCGCCGAGGACATCGTGCGCACCCTGCGCTATCAGTTCAGCGCGGAGCTCCAAAGCGTGCCCAAGGCACTGCCTGCGGATGCCCAGACGGCCACGGCTCCCCAAGCGTCTCCCGCTGCCGCCACTGCCTATCCCAGGCCGCCTGCCGCGACCGCCCCGGTGCCTGCGCAGCTCAAGGCCCTGCCCGAGAACCTGACGGACGACGAGCGGACCTTGCTTACCGGCCTGACCCAGGAGGGCAAGGTCCACATCGATACGCTCATCCAGACCCTGGGCTGGGAGAGCCACATGGTGAGCCGGCGGCTGCTCGTGCTGGAGATGCAGGGGCTTGTACGCCAGTGGCCGGGCATGTACTATAGCTTGACGTGATGATACTCTCACCTTCCCGAGTTCAGGAGCCTCAATGCAGAAAATCCCACTCACTCTCGCCCAGCCGGGCATGAAGCTGGCCAAGGCCATCACCAAGGCCAACGGCATGGCCATCGTGGGCTCCGGTGTCGAGCTCACCGAGGCCCTCATCGACAGGCTCGACGGCATGGGCATCGACAAGATATTCGTGGTGGGCGACGCCGTGTCCGCGAGCCAGAACCCGTCCGAGCGCGCGCTGCGGCTGGATCATCTTTTTCGCCGCCTGGGCGACGATGCCTATATGGTCAAGGTCAAGGCCCACCTGCGCGAATATTTCACCATCAAGGCCGCCGCTGACGCAGCCGTGGCTGCGCAGGACAAGGGGTAGCCATGGAAGAGGACCTCAAGACCAGCGCCAAGGGCAAGATTCTCTCCATCCGCGATTTGCCCACCTTGCCCCGCGTCCTCGACGAGGTCTCGCGCCTCGTCCAGAACCCGAACACCACCATCGAGGCCATCGCCAAGGTCATCTCGCGCGACCAGGTGCTCTCGGCCAAGGTGCTCAAGATGGTCAACTCGCCGGTGTACGGATTTCCCGGCCGCATCAGCTCCATCCAGCATTCCCTGGTGCTCCTGGGCTTCAACGTCATCCGGGGCGTCATCATCTCCACCTCGGTCTTCGACATCATGGCCAAGGCCATGGAGGGCCTGTGGGAACACAGCATCGGCTGCGCCCTGGCCACGGGCCTCATCGCGCGCAAGGCCGGACTGAAAGACCCCGAGGAGTACAGCGTGTGCGGGCTGCTGCATGACCTGGGCAAGGTCGTGGCCGCCGTGCAACTGCCCGACCTGCACAAGGCCGTGGGCGAGACCGTGCGCAGCCAGGACCTGCGCTGGCTGGAGGCTGAGAAGGCCGTGCTGGGCTTCGGGCACGACCGCATCAACTCCTGGCTGGCCGAGCACTGGCACCTGCCCCCGAACATCAAGGAGGCCATGGGCTCGCACCACTTCCCGGAGCGCGCCCAGCTCTATCCGCTGCACGCCGCCGCCGTTCACGTGGGCGACTTCGTGGTCCGTGTCTTCGAGTATGGTTCCGGCGGCGACGACCAGGCCGTGCCGCTCAACCCGCAGGCCCTGAAAACCCTGAACATCAGCCTGTCGGACCTGGACAGCGTGCTGGACGGGTTCGCGGAAGACCTGTCCGAGGTCTCCGGCGTCAACTTCATGCCCGAGGATGGCCCCGCGTCGAGCGGCGCCGCCGCAGGCTGACGGAGCACATCGTGGCCCTCACGCTCTTCCCCCGCCAGCAGCACGGCATCCTGCTCTCCCCGGACCCGGAGCTCGCGGCGCTGTTCCGCAGCCTCTGGGATCTCTCGGAGGTGGAATGGCTGGTCATCGAGCGTGGGCGGCGAGCCATGGAGATCATCTTCAACGAGCCCCCGGACATCCTGGTGGTGGACAACCGCCTGACGGACATCAGGAGTACCGAGGTGGCGACCATCGTCAAAAGCGAGAATGTCTACCGCCAACTGCCGGTGATCCTTTGCCTGGACTCCGATGATTTTGAGCAACCCTGGAACTGGAACGAGATAGAGGCCGACGACTTTCTGGTGCGACCCTTCCTGCCCACCCAGGCCCGCGAGCGCGTGCACCTTACCCTGTGCCGCGCCTCTCGCGCCATGGATGCCAATCCGCTGACCAAGCTGCCTGGCAACACCTCCATCATCAGCCGCATCCAGGACTTGATCGACCGCCAGGACGACTTCGCGCTGGCCTATTGCGACCTGGATTACTTCAAGTCCTTCAACGACAAGTACGGCTTCTCGCGCGGGGACGAGGTGCTCATGATGACCGCTCGGGTCATCGTCAACACCATCCGCGGCTTCACCGGGGTGCGCAGCTTCGTGGGCCACGTCGGCGGCGACGACTACGTGTTCATCGTGCCTGCGGACATCGCCGAGGAGGCCTGCAAACGCGTTGTGGAGGCCTTTGACGGCATTGTGCCGCACTTCTACGACGAGGTTGACCGGGAACGCGAGAGCATTGTCTCCACCGACCGCCAGGGCGAGGTGCGAACCTTCCCGCTCATGGCCTTGTCCATCGCCGTGGTCTTCAACACCGGCGGGCGGCTCAAGCACTATGGCGAGGCCTCGGCCATCGCCATGGGCCTGAAGAAGAAGGCCAAGGAAAACGTGAAGAGCTGCTATGTCCTCGACAGGCGCTCCCCGTAAAGCTCCGGGCGGGCCGGGCGCAGCCCTGCCGGAGGTCTGCCAGGGCTTCCTCGCCTACCTGGAGATAGAGCGCGGCTATTCCCTGGCAACCGTGCGCGCCTACGCCGCCGACCTGGACCAGTTCGAGGAATTTCTCTCCCGCCGCGCGCGCAGCCTGAAGGACTACGAGAGCATCAGCCGCGAGGACGCTACGGCCTTCCTGGCCGAGCTGCACCGACTGCGCCTCAAGAAATCAAGCATGGCCCGCAAGCTCTCCAGCCTGCGCAGCCTGTTCACCTACCTTTTGAAGAACCAGCTGCTGCAGAAAAGCCCGCTCACCGGCTTGCGCAACCCCAGGCAGGAGCAGCGCCAGCCGCGAGCGCTCAACGTCGACCAGGCCGTGGCCGTCATGGAGGGCCAGGTGCCCCCCGGCGCGCAGGGCCTGCGCGATCTGGCCCTGGCGGAGGTGCTCTACGGCTCCGGCCTGCGCGTGAGCGAGGCCCTGTCGCTCAGCGTGGACGACGTGCGTACCGACCGGGGCTTTGTGCGCGTGCGCGGCAAGGGCAACAAGGAGCGCCTGGCGCCCTTGAGCGAGGCCGCCAAGGAGCGCCTTGTGGAGTACCTGCGCGTGCGCCACGAGATGGTTTTGGTTCCAGAGGCCGGGGGCGAAGAACAGGCGCTGTTCCTGGGCGCACGCGGCGGACCGCTGACAAGACGCGAGGCCCAGCGCATCATCGCGAGGCTGGCTACGGGCGCCGGCATCGGCCAGGACGTGCATCCGCACACCCTGCGCCACAGTTTCGCCACACACCTGCTCCAGGCCGGGGCCGACCTGCGCAGCGTGCAGGAGATGCTCGGTCATTCGCGGCTGTCGACCACGGAGCGCTACACGCACCTGGATCTGCGGCGCATCATGGAGATCTACGACAAGGCCCATCCCCATGCCGACAGGGGGCATGGCCCGGACGCGGGTGCGGAAGGCGGCGCGAAGAAGTCCGCCGGGCGCAAGCCGGAGTCGAAATGAGGGAGATGCTTTTGGGAGGTTTTGACTGCGCTTGAGGGGGGGCGGAGGAGTCTCTCCTCATCCGTGCCTATGCTGCAACGAAAACGGCGCGCCCAGATGGACGCGCCGTTGCTGTTTTGGGCGTATGCCCGCGCAGGCTTCGGGGCGATTACACTTCGAAGCGGCGGATGCTGATGATGGAGATGGGGTCCTGGGGCACGTCGCCGTGGCCCATGTAGTTCTTGGTGCGCACGGTGCTCATCTTGGTGGCCACATCCTGGCCCTCGGTGACCTTGCCGAACACGGCGTAGCCGTAGCCCTGCGGGTTGGGTGCGGTGAAGTTCAGGAAATCGTTGTCCTTCACGTTGACGAAGAACTGGCTGGTGGCGCTGTGCGGGTCCATGGTGCGGGCCATGGCCAGGGTGAAGGCCAGGTTGGGCAGGTCGGCGCTGGCCTCGTTCTTGATGGGCGCCTTGTTGGGCTTCTCGCGCATCATCATGTCCATGCCGCCGCCCTGGATCATGAAGTTCTTGATGACACGATGGAAGATCAGCCCGTCGTAGAACTCGTCGTCCACGTAGGACAGGAAGTTGGCGACGGTTTCCGGAGCCTTGTCGGCGTAGAGTTCCACGAGCATTTCACCCATGGAGGTCACGATGAGCACGTTGGGATTGGACATTCTTTCTCCTTAGGTCCGCCGCGCGTGTTTCGCCCGGCGGTGTGTAGTCTCTATTTGTTGGCGAGCAGGGCGTTCTTGCGTTCCCAGAACTCGGCAAATTCCTTCTTCAGGCTGTCGATGAGCTCCTTGACGCTGATGATCTTGTCAACGCGCCAGACGTTCTCGCCGCAGAAGGCGAAGCCGTTCTTCAGGGTGCCCCTCTTGGCGCTCACCAGGGCCTGGGAGATGCAGTACGGGGCGTTGTCCACATCACAGGTCTTGACGCAGTGGAACGGGCATTTGAAGGGCTTTTTGCGGCCCTCGCGCACGGCCTTGATGAAGTCGTTCAGGATGGCGCGGCCGGGCATGCCTACCGGGCTCTTGATTACGGTGACGTCTTCCTTCCGGGCCGCGATAAAGGCCTCCTTGAAGGCGATGTTGGCGTCGCATTCGTGGGTGGCCACGAAGCGGGTGCCCATCTGCACGCCGGAGGCGCCCAGCTCGAGGTACTTGGCGATGTCCGCGCCGGTGTAGATTCCGCCAGCGGCGATGACCGGAATGCGGCGTCCGCTCTCGGCCTCAAAGGGCTTCACGGCTTCCACGACCTCGGGCAGGATCTTTTCCAGGGCGAAGTTGGGGTCGTTCAGTTCCTCGGGCTTGAAGCCCAGGTGCCCGCCAGCCATGGGGCCTTCCACCACGAAGCCGTCGGGCAGGTAGTCATACTTGGCCAGCCACTTCTTGCAGAGGACGGCGGCTGCGCGACCGGAGGAGACGATGGGCACGAGCTTGGTGCGCACCGTGGAACGCAGCTCCTCGGTCAGGTCTTCCTTGAGGTACTTGGGCAGATCGAGTGGCAGCCCGGCGCCGGAGAAGATGATGTCCGCGCCTTCGCGAATGGACGTGCGCACGAGGTCCGCGAAGTTGGTGAGAGCGACCATGATGTTCACGCCCAGAAGGCCCTGGGTCATTATTTCCTTGGCTTTGCGAATCTCGTCGCGCAGGGCGCGGATATTGGCCTCGGTGGGGTTGCGGCCCACATCCGGCTCGCCCATGCCGATCATTGCGGCGGCGATGATGCCTACACCGCCTTCGTTGGCCACGGCCGAGGCGAGTCCCGAAAGGGAAATGCCGACGCCCATGCCGCCCTGGACAATGGGAATCTGTGCGATACTATCGCCAAAGTGCAGTTCAGGTAGCTTGATCATGGTCATGGTCCTCACTTGTGTTGAGGGCTTGTTCCGTGTTTTTCGATTCTTGTCAAGGCGTCAGAAACTGTTAGGGCTCTAGAGCTTCGAGAGCCTTGGCATTACGTATTTGTCAAGCAGCATGCCGGAGAAGAAAAGCGAGCTGGTGAAGGCCGGGGAGATCGAGTTGAGCACATGCACGCTTGATTCCGTGCCCTCGATAACAAAGTCCATTACCAGTTCATTCTTCTTCACGTCAACCAGCTGTGGCCGGATGCCCGCCTTGGGCGAGTTCTCGATGTCGTCGGCGGACAGTTCCTTCACCAGCTTGCGGGCATCGTTGAAAAAGTACTTGAAGGAATACTTGCGTGGTTCTTCAAGGGCCACCTCGCGGAATTTCTTGTTGCGCAGGAAGAGCAGGGCATCGCGCAGCAGAATCGCCGGTGCCTCGGAGTCGATGCCTGACAGGATGCCGTAGTTTTCGCGGCCGAGCGCCGGGATGGCCGTGGGGCCGAGATACACGTCGCCGTGCGCCCCGCGCGTGAAGTGCACGCCAAGAAAGGGGTTCTTGATGTTCGGCACCGGGTAGATGCTGCCACGGATGGTGTGGGCCTTCTCAGCCTTGAGCTTCTTGTAGATGCCCTTGAAGGGGATGAGCTGGTAGTCCTTTCCCAATCCGAAGGCATGAGCCACAATATCGCCGTAGGCACCGGCGGCGTTGAGGAAAAAGGCGCAGGAGATGTCGCCGTTGGTGGTGCGGATGCGCAGGCGTTTGCCCTCGTCCGGGGCCTGGCTGAGAAAGCGGGTGTCGAAGCGGATGCGCACCTTGCCGGACTCCAGCAGCTCCTTCTGGATGCTCTTCAGGATGGCCTTGGGATCCACCACGGCGGTATAGTGAGAGAACAGTGCCTGCCCGGCGCTCTTGGCATTGGGCTCGATCTCGGCCAGTTGCGCGTCGTCGATGAGGTCCACCTTGGCCCCGTTCTGGGTGGCGCGGGCGTAAAGCTCGCGCAGGGTGGGCAGCTCGGATTCGTCGCGCGCCACGATGACCTTGCCGGTTTTGAGCAGGGGCAGGCCGCGCTCCTCGCAGTACTGCTTCATGCGGAAGTTGCCCTGCAGGCAGGACTGCGCGCGCAGGGAGCCGGGGGCGTAGTAGATTCCGGCGTGCAGCACGCCGCTGTTGCGGCCCGAGGCATGTCGTCCCGCCTCAGGCTCCTTGTCGATGATCAGGATGTCGTCGTGCCCGGCTGCCACCAGGTCGCGGGCCACGGTGAGGCCGACGATGCCCGCACCGCAGATGAGGATGCTCGCAGTGATCATGTAACCTGTTCCTTGGGTTCAAGAATCGCAGAGAAGTTCAAAGCCGGTGGCCGGATCGCGCCTACGCGTCATGTCCAGGCCCAGCAGCTCTATAATCATGAATTCGCCGATGGTCCAGACATCGATTCCAGGGCGGATGCAGCCCACCCGCGCCTCCTCGCCCCGGCCAAAGGCCCCGTGCATGTGCAGCCTGGGCCGCCCCTCGGCGTCCGGGAACAGGGTGCCCACGGCCATGACCTCCTGGGCTCCGGTCAGGGCGGTGAGCACGGCCACGGGGGGCTTTGCCGCGCCATCCTCCGGCCCGGTGACGATGGTGGCTCCGTCAACACCGCCCACCAGGGCGCAGAAGGCCCGGCTCACGCCGCGCTCGGTGGCGAAGGCCTCCACGCAATCCGGCAGGCGCTCCCCGTCTTCCAAGCGCAGCACAAAGACCCGGCCCAGGGTTCCCTCGGCAACTTTCATCAGGTGTACTCCAATTGATTTATGCGATTATCCGTTGCACGGCCCCTGGTAGTCGCACCAGTCGCAATGCTTGCCGCTGCGCGCCGGGAACTCCGGCGTTGCCAACAGGTGCCCCAGCAGGAAGCCCACCAGGGCCGGAACGCGCTCCTGGATGACGCGGGCGCGCTCGCCTGCGTCGGCTTCTTCCGGAAAAAACGCTCGCTCCTGACCATCGCTCTTGAGGGCAACCCAGGCGGCGTTCACTGGCCGCCAGCTTCCGCTGGCGCCGAGCAGGTGCAGGTACAGCGGCAACTGCACGTCCAGCCCGGCATCGGCCAGTTCGCTCAGCAGCGCAGCTGCCTCGGACGAGCCCGGCTGGCAGGCGGCCATGCGTTCAAATATTTCGGCGTCCAGCCAGGGCGCGCCGCCGCCAGCCTTCACTGTGCCGGTTTTGTAGTCCAGCACCACATGCCCGTCCTCGTGCCCGTCCTTGTGCCCGCCCTCATGTCCGTCCTCTGCACGGGGTTCACGCAGGTCCACCCGGTCGATCTGCCCATGCAGGCGTATGTCCAGGCCCGCAACGCCAAGCTGCGTCTCCACGACATGCTCCAGGGCGACAACCGTCGTGGCGGGCGTTGCTGCTAGGAAGCGGCGCAGGCGCTCGCGCGCGGCGGCCAGCAGAGCCACGCGCCCGTCGTAGGGCAGGTTCAGGGCCTCGGCATCCGCAGCCAGGGCCTCTTCCAGCAGGGCAAAGAGCGCCGCCTCGTCAAGGCGTTGCGGGGTAAGCATTTGCCCTTGCAGCGGGGTGAAGAAATCGCGCAGCACGCGGTGTACCATGTCGCCGAACAGGGCTCGGTCGCCGTCTTCGGCCACCTCCTGCATGGGCCGCAGGTTCAACACGCGGCGGAAAAACGCCTTCTTGGGGCAGTTGAGCCAATCCTCCAGGGCAGACGGGGTCACGCCCTTGTCGAGCAGCCGGGCAGACAGCCGCTGACGCATGGCTTCGGTGACGCGGATGGCCGGACGTTCCGGCAGGATGGCCGCCACCGGAAAGCTCACGGCCATCAGGGGGGCGTCGGCCATGCACTCCGGCTGGGGCTTGACCAGCTCGCCCGTGGCCCGCTCCAGCTCCCAGAGCATCTGCTCCACGTAACGGCTGCGCACGCTCTTGCCTTCCAGCGCGCCGGGGCGGACACCGGCCTGGTACAGCACGCAGACCTCCTGCGCGCCCATGAGCAGCCGGTAGAAGTTGTGCGCGGCCACGTTGTCGCGCTCGCGCGCGCCGGGCAGACCCAGGGCCAGCCGGAGCGGGTCGGGCAAGAGCGGGTCCGGGGCGTTTGCGCCGGGCAGGTTCTCCTCGGTGGCGTCCAGGATGAACAGGCGCCGGAAGCGCAGCAGGCGCGTTTCGAGCATCCCCAGCACCTGCATGCCAGCAAGCGGCTCGGGCTCGAAGGATACGCGCTCGGCGTCCAGCAGGTGCCGCAGGATGAGGAACAAAAGGCCCTGGTCGTATTCCTCGTCGGCCAGGATGCTGCCGGTGAGTTCCGGCACCACGGACTGCCACAGGCGCAGCAGGCATTCGGCGTCGATGAGCAGGTGCTGCCAAGCCTCGCCGCCCCGGCGGCGCAGCAGTTCGCAGAGTCCGGCCACGGCCTGGCCGGTCTGGCGCAGGGTGGTCAGGTTGGCGAAGCGGGTGAAGCAGGCATCCAGCACCTCCTGGTGCAGCTGGCGCAGTTCCTCTTCCGCCACCTTGGTTTCGTCGGGATCAAAGGCCAGGGCCCATTCAAAGGGCGATTGCAGCGCGCTGGACGAGCGGATGTGGCGTTCCCAGGACTGGTAGGCGCTGCGCAGCGGGGATTCCTCGCCAATGCGCAGCATGCGCAGAAGCGGCTGGCGGGACAGCGCAATGAGGTCGCGCCAGAGGAAGCGGCCCGCGCCGTCGCCATTCTCGTGCAGCCCCCGGTTTTCGTGCAAGACGAGGATGGCCTCCAGCAGCTGGGCCAGGGCCGAGCGCGCCAGCGGGTAGCCCATGCTGATGTTGACATCAACGGCCGGCAGGTGGTGCATCACCGGGATCAGCGCGCCAGGATCAGGCAGCACTATGGCTGTGGACTGCGTGTCGTCGAGCTGGGCCAGTTCTCGCTCCAGGGCGTAGAGCTGCGAGTGCAGGTCAAAGCCTTCGTAGAAGCGGCGCACCTGGGGCGCTGAAGTAGCTGGGACCTCGACTTCCAGCACGGCCTGGGCGTGCCAGGAGCGCAGAACCTTGGCGTGCTCGCGCGCGGGCCAGGAAATTTCACCGCCAAGAGCCAGGGCCGGGTCCGAATGCCAGAGCACGAGCGCCCCGGAGCGTTCCCAGAGCCTGCGCAGCACGGCCTCCTCGGTGGGGGAGAGGGCGTGGAATCCGGCGAAGATCAAGCGCTCGCCTTCAAGGCTGGACTCGACCTCGTCCAGACGCTCGGAGAGCCACAAGGCGTCCAGGCCCGAGGTGGTCCAGCCGCGTTCGAGCATCCCGGCCTTGTACGCCGCGTCGATGCCGCCAAGCTGGCCAAGCAGGGCCTCGGCCCAGGGCAGCACAGAGCCTTCAAGGTGGCCCAGGTCCTGCGGGGTGATGGCATGGCGCGAGAGCTCCTCCAACAGCGAGGCCAGCCGAGCGCCCCAGGGGAAGAAGGCTCGCGCCGTGTCGTCGAGCTTGGCAAAGGAGCCGTTGCCCTGGTTGTCCGTCAGGCCTAGCCTTCGCACCACGTCGTGCAACAGGCCGATGCGGTCGAGCTTTCCGGCGCGGCGCGGCGGGTCGGGGCATCGGTCCTGGCCCAAGTCCTGGCGTAATCCGCGCAGGAACTCATCCAGCGCCTGCATGCGTGGCAGCAGCACAGGCCTGGGCAGGTCGGCGCGAGCGGCCAGGGCGGCACGCAAGTGCCGGGCCGGGCGGTTGTGCGGAAAGACGATGCGCGTGCGCGACAGGTCCAGGCGTGGGGCTTCGGCCACGAGCCGGTCCGCCAGGGCGGTGATGAAGTCCGCAGACCAGGGAACGACATGGACGGGGTTGGGGCGCACTGGGTTCATGGCTTCACCTCAGACTTCAAGGCGACAGGCTCCATGACCCGGCGGTCCAGGTACACCAGCAGCCCGCGCGGATCCTTGCCCAGCGCCTGCGGAAGCTGACGCGCGAGCCTGAGGTAGGCCCGCAGCTGCATCGCGTGCTCCGCTTTGGCCTGGCCGGTCTTGAATTCCAGCACCACCGGGCCGCTTGGGGTGAAGTGCAGCAGGTCGGGCCGCTGGAACGCGTCGTCGTCGGTAAGGATCGTCAGCTCGCCCTGGCCCTGGCCCAGGTGGGGCCGCGCCTCGGGTCGAGTGAGCAGCCAGCGCAGCATGTCCGCGACCTCAAGCCGAAGAGTCTGGCGGTCTTCGTTCGACAAGGCGCGCAACTCAGGAAATTCCTCCAGGGCCAGCGTGGCGGCGCGGTGGGCGTTGGCCTCGTCGTCGACCTCGGTCGTGCCTGAAATATCCCCAGGCCTACGCAGCAGCTCCACGGCCTTGTGCGCCACCTTGCCGCGCGCGCGACCGTCAAAGGCGGCGTCCTCCACGGCGTGGCGGAACACGCGCAGGCGCGGCAGCCAGGACTGGAACTCCGGTGGGGCTTCCCGTGGCAGGATGACCTCGACAGGGGCGGCTACAGGCAATGAAGCTAGCTCAAGGCTGGCCACGCATTCATCCGCGATCTTGCTCGCCGGGGGTTTGCCCAGGGTCAGTCCGGCCTCTTCCGGCGGGATGTTCAGCAGGGTCTTGAGGATTGCCGGGACGGGCCCGGCGTTGCTGCGGCCGCCAGTGCTGCGCCCGGCGATGCTGTGACCACCGATGCCGGGCACGAAAACGTACAGTTCCTCTTCGGCGCGGGTCCAGGCCACGTAGAGCAGGTTCATCTGCTCCAGCAGCAGCGCGGCATTGCGCTGGTGGTAGGGCCGCCCCAGGGCCTTGGTGAGGCGCGTCAGCACGCGGTGGCCGTGCAGGTCCAGGGGCCGGTACTCGGCCATGCGCCCGGCGGACCAGTTGTGCAGCGGGATGATGGTCACCGGGAACTGCAGGCCCTTGGCCTTGTGGATGGTCAGGATGCGGATGGCGTCCGCCGCCTCGGGCAGGGGGACTTTCTCCTCTACGCCCGCCTCGGCCCAGAACTCCAGGAACCGGGCCAGCGAGCCCAGGCCCTTGCTCTCGGCCAGGTGGATGACCTCCAGGAACCGGCGGACGTAGAGTTCCGCGCCGGGGTGGCGCCTGAGCACCTGGAAAGTGCTTAGCGCCGCCTGGGCCAGATCATAGGGCCGCATGAGCGCAGCGCGCTTCATGAATGGGGCGATGAGCAGCGCGTGTACCTCCGGGAAGTCCTTGCGGAAGCGTGAGAGCAGACCGGGCTTGGTATCGGCGCAGGCCCAGTCCAGGATGTCCGGCAGAGTGAGGCCGCTCTCGGGCAGGAACAGTTCGCGCCCGCTGATGAGCTCGAAGAAGGCGGTGTCGTCGCCGGGGCAGTCGAGCACGCGCAAAAGCGCGGTCAGCTGGCGCACAAGCGGGTGCCGGGACAGGAGCAGGCTGTTCTCGGTGATGATGGGCAGGCCCTCGCGCACCAGGCGTTCGCAGACCAGGTCCGCGTGCTTGCCCGTGCGCACCAGCACGGCGATGTCGCCCAGCCTGCGGCGCGGCAAAAGCTCCTCGCGCAGGGTCTGCACGAGGGCGTCCATGCTCTGGGCCTCCACCTCGGCGGCCTTGCCCGGCGGCAGCAGACGCACCTGAACGAGGCCTGGTTCGGGCCCCTGCTCTTGCGCGGGCTTGCCTGGCTTTGGCGGCGGCACCTGCTGGGCCGACCCGGCAAAGGCCGCGCGTAAGTCGCGCATGAAGTCGGTGCAGACGTCTACTGGCGCGCCGGAAAGATGGGCTTCGGCGATGGCGCGCGCAATATCCGCGTCTTCAAGCGCGCCGAAGATGCGGTTGTTGAAGGCCACGATCTCCGGCAAGCTGCGCCAGTTGAAGGGCAGGCTGTCGCGCCGCACCCCCCCGGACATGGCCCCGAGCTCTAAGTTGTCGGCCACTTCGTCGAAAAGCCGGGCCTCGCCGCCGCGCCAGCCGTAGATGGCCTGCTTGACGTCGCCCACGCAGAACAGGCTGCCGCCCTTGGCCAGGCATTCCGAGGCCAGGGGCAGGGTGGCGCTCCACTGGTCGCGGCTGGTGTCCTGGAACTCGTCGACCAGCAGATGGTGCAGGCGGTCGCCCAGGCGGCAAAAGGCGTCGGGCACGCCAGCGCCCTCGTCCAGCAGGTCGCAGACCTTGCCCGCCAGCTCGCTGCCGAACAGGAAGCCTTCCTCACGCTGGAGGGACTCTAGCTCGGCCAGAAGCTTCATGCCGATGGCCGCGCAGGGGGCCAGGGCATAGGCCGGAGCCAGGACCGCCTGATCGTGGTCGTACTCGGCGCAGGCCGCGCAAAAGGCGGCGAACAGCGCCTGGGCCTGGTCGGTGCGCCTGCCCTTGCTCTTGGCCAGCAGGCAGTCGTCCAGGTCGTCCTTGGCGAGGTAGGCCGAGTCCGGCAGGCCGTCGAAAAGATTCACTTCTGCGCAGCGGGTCAGCAGCTTGGCGAAATGCGCGTTCACCGCCAGCCCCTCGGTTTCGATGGCGTTTGCCAGATTGCGCGTGGTCTGTTGCATGACGCCGAAAGACAAGGTCAGCAGATCGGCCAGGCGGCGCTGGTCCGTGGTGTAGACGTCGGGGGTGAACCCGCCGGGCAGGGTGCGCAGCAGGGCGGCCATGTCCAGCAGGCGCTGGCGCAGGGCGTCCTGGAGCCAGAAGCCGTCCTTGTTCTCATGCTCGATGAGGGTGCGCACGGCCTGCGCGTAGAGCGCCTCCGCCTCATCGCCCTCGTGGCCGCCCTCCTCGCAGCGGGCCAGGAAGCGGTCCAGCAGCTTCTGCATGGCCGGCCCCTCGTCGAACACGGTCTCGAAATCCGGGCGCATGCCCAGGTCCAGGGCGAAGAGGCGCACGAGCAGGTTCAGCAGGCTGTCGATGGTGCGGATGCCGAGGTGCTGGGCGTGGCGCAGGATGTCCTGGAGCAGGGCCTCGGCGCGGGCCGGAGCCATGCGCTCACCCTCAGAATCGCAATCAGAGTCGGAGGCCTCTTCGGGCAGGTTGAGCGCGCGGCGCTTGAGGGCCAGGAGCACGCGCTCCTTCATCTCGGCGGCGGCTTTGTTGGTGAAGGTTACGGCCAGGATCTCCGGCCAGGAGTAGCCAAAGGGCCGCTCCGGCGCACCAACGCAGGCAAAGCTGCCGTTGTCGGCGTCCGCGCCGGTGAGCAGTTGCAAAAAGCGTCGGGTCAGGGCGAAGGTCTTGCCCGAACCAGCCGAGGCCTTGACCTGACGGAAAGGCGAGCTGATTTGCGGCTTCATGCGCTGGCCTCGGCAGCGGGCTCAGGCTCGGCGACCTTTCGGGTGGCCGGGCTGCCCAGGATGGTGCAGGCCACGGCCCCCAGGATCAGCGCGCTGCCGACGTACCCGGCCAAGTCGAAGCGCTCGCTCCACCAGAAATAGGCCAGGGTCGCGGCCAGCACCGGCTCCAGGGAGGCCACGATGGCCGTGCGCGTGGCCTCCAGGCAGCGCAGGCCCGCGTAATACACGCTGTAGGCCCCGTAGGTGGTGGTCAGGCCCAGGGCGGCCAGGGTCAGCCAGGCCTGCCAAGTCCTCTGTCCGAAAGTGACGAAGGGCAGCAGACACAGGCAGCCCACGGGCAGGGCATAGAGGAACAGGGTGGGCGTTGCGTAGCGGCCCAGGTAACGTTTGCCGAAGATGTAGTACGTGGCGTAGCTTAAGCCCGACAAAAGCCCCAGCAGGATGCCCGGCAGGTTCACCGCGCCCAGGCCCTGGCCGCTTAATAGCGAGGGCCCGAGGCTCACGCAGGCCACGCCGATGAGCGTCATGCACAGGGCCAGGATCTTGTTGCCGGTCATGGATTCGCCGAGCATGAGCCAGGCCAGCACCGCCACCCAGGCCGGGGCCGTGTACAGCAGCACCGAGGCCAGGGCAGCGCCCACATAATGTATGGACAGGATGTACGCGCCAAACAGCGTGGCTACGCCGAACACGCCAAAGGCCGCCACGGCGGGCGCATCGGCGCGTTGGAGCTTGCAGGAGCGCGTGGCCAGGGCGTGCACGGCGAACAGCGACCAGCCCAGGGCCGAGCGCCAGAACGCGGCCTCCAGCGGAGCCACGCCGTAAGCTATGGCCTGCTTGGACAGCGGGCCGATGAGCGCCCAGAGCGCCGCGGCGCAGAGAACGTAGAGGTAGCCGCGTACCTGCATGGGGCTCCTAGAGCTGCACCCAGGTGCCGACCTTGTGCTCCAGCGCCTTCTGGTAGATCAAATGCCCGGTCATGACGTCGTCGAGCGCGATGCCCATGAGCACCGCCGAGCGGCGTCCGCTGCGCACCCCGGCCTTCTTTCCGGCGCAGATCTCGCCCAGGTCCGAGTGCAGGCCCGCCTTGTCCGGGTAGCCGTTCTGGAAGTACACGCCGTGCTCCTGGGTCCAGAGGTACTGCCCGGCGTTGTCCGTGGTGAAGGTCGCGGCGGTGTTCATGGTCGCGGCGTCAAAGGCCGAGTCGTAGTCCACGGCGATGGCCAGGCACTCGGGCTTCAGCCACGCGGCTTCGACGAAGCGCTGGGGCTTCTCGACGATGGGCGAGCAGGTGATGACCACGTCCGCGCCCCCATTGTCGCCACCGGTGACGCAGTCCTTAGGGGTGGCGCAGTCGACGAACGTAGCGCCGGGCAGCAGGGGCTGCATGTCCTTGGCGTAGCGCGCGCTCTGGCCCTCGATGGGGTCGAACATGCGCACCTCGGAAATGTCGGGGAAGACTTCGATCATGGCCCGCAGGTTCATGCGGCCCTGCACGCCCAGGCCGATGATGGCCACGCTCTTCGTGTCCGGGCTGCCGAAGTGCCGGGCGTAGACGCCGGAGGCCGCGCCCGTGCGCCAGGCCGTGATCCAGGCCGCGTCCATAACCGCGCGCACAAGGCCCGTCTCGGGGTCCAGCAGGCACCAGATGCCCGTAATGTAGGGCAGGCCCTTCTTCTGGTTGGGCGGATAGCCGGACACGACCTTGACCCCAGCCATGTCGAGCTCGCCGCCCACGTAGCAGGGCATGGAATGGTTGAAGCAGTCCTTGCGCGTGTGGATGCCGATCTTGGCCGGCATTTCGACATCGCCGCGGCCCTGGGCCACAAAGCCGCGCTCCACTTCGTCCATGATCTCCAGCATGGTGATGCCGAGGGTGTCTATATCCGCCTGGGAAAGCCAGAGAACGTCGAAGGACATGGGCTTTGTACTCCTGAAGTTGAGGGGGTTCTGGGGTCACAACCTTCTAGAATGTTTTGGCCCTCGCGTCAAAAGCGAATGCCCGCTGGGTCGTTGCTGATGCGCCCGCAGGCGCTTTGCCAAGGCGGCTCCAGGGCTGTTGCCGTTAGCGCCCGCACACGCTATAGTGTGTGCATGGAACAAAACGAAAATCAAGTCTTGGCGCAAAGCGCAACGGTGGATCCGGCCATGAGCGGCCAGCGATTGGACAAGGCCCTGGAGCAGCTCATGCCGGGCACCGGCCTGCGCCTGAGGCGGCGGCTCATCGAGCTTGGCCGGGTGCATGTGCAGGGCCGTGCGGGCGCGCCATCGCTCAAGGTGCTGGAAGGCTGGCGCATCGACCTGCTGCCGCCCGAAGCGCCCCAGAAATCTGCGGTGAAGATCCCCATCGTCAAGCGCACCATGAGCTTCGCGGCGCTGCTCAAGCCCGCCGGGATGCACAGCTCGGCCATCGCCGGGATGAATGAGCCCTGCGTGGAGGCGCTCTTGCCTGGGCTTTTCCCCGATTCCCAGCCCGTCCTGCTGAACCGCCTGGACAATCTGACCTCCGGGCTTTTGTTGGTGGCGCTCAAGCCCCAGGCACAAAAGGATTACGCGATCATGGACGCCATGAAGGTGACCAAGGAATACGTAGCCATCGTGGTGGGGCAATTGGACGAGGCGCTGGAGCTGCGGCGCTGTCTGGACAGCGATGACCGCAGGCGCACGCGCGTGCTGGCCAAGCTGGACCCGGAGCGGCGCAACTGGACCTTTGTCTGGCCTGTGGAGGAACTTCCTGGCGGCCCGCTCGGCCCGTTGACCAAGGTCCGGGTGCAGATCTACGCCGGAGCCCGGCACCAGATACGCGCGCACTTGGCTGCGGCCATGCTGCCCATCCTTGGCGATCCGCTCTACGGGGAAGGAAACGACGGGGCCTCCCGCCTGTTTCTGCACCACCGGCGCATCGTCTTTCCGCGCTTCGAGGCCGAAGCGCCCGAGAACTGGACCGTGCCTGTTCCGACGTAATGAAAATGTCTGCCGCACACCGGCTGGGAGGAACAATGATCCGTCGCCTTACCGTTGCTCTTACCTGCGTCGCGCTGCTGCTCGTGGCCACCGCTGGCTTTGGCCTGGCCGAGATGTCCAAGGGGCAGACCCAGTACGTGCCGTGCTCGTCGCACACCTTTCACGGCCCAAGGACCCGTCAGCTGGATCTGACCGTGACGTTGGTGGTGCGCAACGTCGACACCAAGAGGCCCCTCACCCTGACCTCCGTGGATTACTACGGCTCGGACGGCAAGCTTCTACGCCGCTATCAGGCTGCGGCGTTGGTCATTGCGCCGCTGTCGTCGCGGGAATTCGTGGTGGATGAGAAGGACAAGGACGGCGGTGTCGGAGCGTCGTTCCTGGTGCGCTGGAAGTCCGGCGAGGCGGTGAACGCGCCCATTGTCGAGGCCGTGATGATCGGCTCCAGCAACAGCCTGGGCGTCTCGTACGTCAACCAGGGCGTGCCGATTCAGGAATAGGGCGGCAGCTGGTCAAAACGAGAGACGCTGGCTACTCGGCCAAGAGCGCCTTGGCGAAGTCCTCGCCCACGAAGGGCCGCAGGTCCTCCATCTTTTCTCCCAGACCGACGAAGCTGATGGGCAGCTTGTGGGTGATGGCCACAGAAACCATGACCCCGCCCTTGGCCGTTCCGTCGAGCTTGGTCAGCACGATTTCGTCCACGCCAACGGCCTCGTGGAACAGCTTGGTCTGCGAGAGCGCGTTCTGGCCCGTGGTGGCGTCGATGACCAGCACGATGCGGTGCGGCGCGCCAGGGTGCTTCTTCTCCAGCACGCGCTTGATCTTGCGCAGTTCCTCCATCAGATTAACCTGGGTGTGCAGGCGTCCGGCAGTATCCAGCAGCACCAGATCGAAGCCCTCGCGCTGGGCCTTGTCCACGGCCTCGAAGGCCACTGCTGCCGGGTCCGCGCCCTCGGCCTTGGAGAAGATGCCCGCGCCGACCCGGTCCGCCCAGATCTCAAGCTGGCCGATGGCCGCAGCGCGGAAGGTGTCGCCTGCGGCGATGAGCACTTTGCGGCCCTGCAAGCGCGCTCGGTAGGCCAGCTTGGCGATGGTGGTGGTCTTGCCCACTCCGTTCACGCCGACCATCATGACCACCTCGGGCGCGCTAGGCACCTTGGGCTTCTTCGGCAGCGGGAAGATCTCCTCCAGCTCGGCGGAGAGCACCTCGCGGAAGCGCGTGGCCTCGGTGACGCCCATGCTGCGGGCGCGCGCCTTGAGGTTGGCGAGCAGCTTCTGGGTAGCCTCGGAGCCCATGTCGGCGGTGATGAAGATCTCTTCCAGCTCGTCCCAGAAGGCGTCGTCCAGCCCGCCGGAGCGCCCGAAGAGGGAGCCCAGGCCGGTGGCGAAGCGTTCCTTGGTTTTGGCCAGGCCGCGGCTGAGCTTCTTGAAGATGCTGGTGCGCTCCTCCTGCTCCTGCTCCAGGTCCAGGGCCAGCACGAGGCGGTAGCGCAGTTCGGAGCGGATGTCCTCGGGCTTTTGCAGGTTCATGGCCTTGGCCCAGGCCTCGAATTCCGTGATGAAGGCCTCGGCCTCGGGCTCCGGCGCGCCCAGGGTTGCGAAGAGGAAACGCAGCCGAGCCCAAAGTTGCGGTCCGGGGCTGGTGATGTCGGTGAGCAGAATGCCGAGCCATTCCGAGATCTTGGCCTGGCCGGAGGTGAGCGAAGCGGCAAGGGAGGCTTGCCAGGCCTGGGAGAGCTCCGTGGTCTCGGCAACGGATTCAGCAACAGGCGCGGCCTGGGCAGCGGTAGCGCTGCCGGGAATCTGGACGTCAACAGCCTGGACGTCAAGAGCCTGGACGTCGTCAGCCTTGACGTTGTCGGACGGCTTTGATGCCTCGGCAGGCGTTGCGGTGTCATCGTTGCCCACCAGGAGCTTCTTGACCTTGCTGAAAAATCCCATGCGCTCTCCCTTGCTCGATGTGTGGCGGCTTTCTAACCCAGGACCGGGAGTGACGCAACTCTGTTGAAATCCCGGCGGATCGGCACTAGAAGGAGATGACAGGACGCGCCATCGACAAGGAGAAGTGCATGCAGCGGACACGGGTCAAGGATATTCTCGCAAGCGAACACGCAGGGCCTGCTCTGCTGAAAGGCTGGGTGCGCACCCGGCGCGATTCCAAGGATTTTTCGTTTCTGGAGTTGAACGACGGCTCGTGCCTGGCCAACGTGCAGGTATTGGTGGACCACACCCCGGAGTTGCTGCCGCTTTTGGAGCGTCTGAACACGGGCGCGGCCTGTGCGGTTGCGGGCGAGGTTGTGGCTTCTCCCGCTGCGGGGCAGAAATGGGAGGTGCGCGCCAGCGCGTTGACTGTATTTGGCGAAGCCGATCCCGAGACCTATCCTTTGCAGAAGAAGCGCCACTCCGACGAGTTCCTGCGGACCATCGCGCACCTGCGGCCGCGCACCAACAAGTATGGGGCCATGCTGCGCGTACGCTCGGAGATGGCTCTGGCCGTGCATTCCTTCTTCCATGGCCGGGGGTTTGCGCACATCCACGCGCCCATCCTCACCGGCTCGGACTGCGAGGGCGCGGGCGAGATGTTCCGCGTGAGCAACCTGGAGGCCGCGACCGCAACGGCGTTGTCCCCTGCGGAGCGTGAAGCGCAGGAGTTCTTCGGCCGCCCGGCCAACCTCACCGTGTCCGGCCAGTTGGAGGCCGAGATGCTGGCCCTGGCCCTGGGTGACGTGTACACCTTCGGGCCGACCTTCCGGGCCGAGAACTCCAACACGCCCAAGCACGCCGCCGAGTTCTGGATGGTGGAGCCGGAGATGGCCTTCGCCGACCTGACCGACGACATGGATCTTGCCGAGGCCCTGGTCTGCGCCCTGGTTCGCCATGCGCTGGCCCACTGCGCCGAGGACCTGTCGCTGTTCGGCAACTTCGTGGACAAGACGCTTATGACCACGCTCACGGGAATCCTGGACCAGCCTTTTGTGCGCCTGCCCCACGCCGAGGCTATCCGCGTGCTCCAGGCCTCGGGCAGAAGCTTCGAATTCCCGGTGCACGCGGGCTCGGACCTGCAGACCGAGCACGAGCGCTTTCTCTGCGAGGAGCACTTCAAGCGTCCGGTCATCGTTTACAACTACCCCAAGGAAATCAAGGCGTTCTATATGCGCCTCAACGACGACAAAGCCACGGTGGCGGCCATGGACCTCTTGGTGCCGCGCATCGGCGAGCTTGTGGGCGGCAGCCAGCGCGAGGAGCGCCTGGACGTTTTGCAGGGGCGCATGACCGAGGCAGGCCTGCCAGCAGAGCCCTACTGGTGGTATCTGGACTCCCGTCGCTACGGCAGCGCTCCGCATGCGGGCTTTGGCCTGGGGTTTGAGCGCCTGCTCATGCTAGTCACGGGCATCGCCAACATCCGCGACGTGATTCCCTTCCCGCGCACCCCGCGCAACCTGGAGTTTTAAGTTGCGAGGCCTTCCACGGATACGTTGATGCCCATGCGGGCCATGTCCTTCAGAAGTCTTCGCGGGTTCACGGCCTGGCCCATGATGTGCAGTCCCGGCTTGGCAATTTCGCCGTCAAGGTATTGCAGGAGGCAACCCGCCACCGGGATTGTGGTGAGCACATACGGGTTCGGATGGTCCAGCACGATCCGGCACGTGGCCGGTTGGCCAAGTCGCAGACCCACAGCCTCAATGCAGATGCTCATGCCCGGTTCCCCGACAGTGAATGCATTGACTCCCCAGGTGAACAGACGGGCCAAGAGTGGCCGCGCAAAGCGGAGGCTCAACTTTCCGCACAGCAGCATGAACGGGATAAGCAGCCAGTCCACTATGGGGTTGAACCCGGCCACCCATACTCCGGTTTCGCGCAGGCCGAGAGCCTCTGGCAGGGGTTCCAACTCAACCATGCGCATGGGGTAGCACATCCGCAGGCCGAAGCGCGGACCAAGGTCCAGGGTGCGCGTGTCGCTGTTCCGTGCTTCGCGCCAGGCCCCGTCCGCAAAGAGTGCTCCCCGGACCGTCATAATCTCGTCCACCAGCTCCAGCGCCGTGGTGGCGTTTTCCACCCGCATGCGCAAGGCCATGCCCACCAGCGCGCTGTGGTACTGGTCGAACTGCTGCGCGGCGGCGCGGACCAGCGCTGCGGGCAGGCCCGGATGGCTGCCCGCCTGAGTGATGAGCAGGCGTCCCCGAGCCTCGAAGTCACAGGCCAGGGGGGCCAGTTCGTTGAACGCATTCGCCTGGAAGTGGATGTCCAGGTAGTCCGCCTCGGCTTCCAAGGCTGCGCGGGCCATGGCAGCCGACCGCGCGCTGTTCGGGGTCAGGTCGATGAGCATGGCTGAGCCTTGCAGCAGCGCCTCGACGGACTTGGGCTGGGCGGCATCGGCCATTGCCGCTGTAACGCGACCAGGATGCCCCACTGCCAGCGCGTCGGCCAACCTCTGTGCCTTTTCCTGGTTGCGTCCAGCAATGATCAAACGGGCGTTGGTTTCGGACAGGAGCAGGGGAGCCAGCGCCCGTCCGGCTCCCCCGTAGCCTCCCAGCAGGACAAAAGTCTTCATTTCAATGGGATGTGGATGTCCGTGAGCAGCTGGTCCGGCGGGGTGGTGGCCGGGTCGTTGCGGTAGACCTCGAACCAGGGCGTGTCGCGGAAGTCCCTCCCGCTGGCGGGCATCCACTGGCCCATGATGTGGGCGTAGGTGGCCTCAAGGTTTTCGTGCGGCCCCTGGTGTGTGATGATGGCGTACTCGCCGCCGGGCAGCGTCTCTGCCTCCACCGGCGGCTCCGTCGCTACCTCGCGGGCCCTGGTGATGGCTGCGTCGTAGCGGATGTCCTCGGGTTTGGTCACCTGGGGGTCGTCGTGGCTGATGCCAATGAACCAGGTTTCCGGGCCGAGCAGGCCCTTGGGACCGGCCCAGGCGCAGAGCATGCCCCAGGCGCGTGTTGCGGACTCCATGTACGGCCCGGTCTGGCGCACCTTGAGGATGCTGAGGTCGGGCAGGTTTTCGATGCGGACATTCATGCGCGCTGCTCCTGTTTCGTCAAAGAGGATTTCCACGATCTCGCCGCCGCAGTAGTGGATGCCTGAGGGCGCCGCCGGGAAGGGGCGCGACCAGTTCTGTTCCGGGCTTTGGCCCCGGCACTGGCTCGGCGAGAGGCCGAAGGTCTTGCGGAAGACGCGACTGAAGGCCTCCAACGAATCATACCCGGCGTCCAGGCCGATGTCCGTCACCGATCGGCGCGACTGCGTGAGCTGTGCGTGGGCCCGCTCCAGCCGGATGCGCCGCAGGTGGTCCATGATGGTCTCGCCAAGCATGCCTTTGAACACGCGGTGGAAATGCGAGACCGAGAAGTACGTCAGCCCCGCAAGTGTCTCCAGATCCAGCGGCTCGTCCAGGTGGCGCTGGATGTGGTTCAGAACCCGGAGCATGCGCGCGGCGCAGGTGTTTCGTGTGTCGAGCTTCATGAGTGCGTCTTCCTGGCAGCGATTTAGCGGAAAGCGGGGGCGCCACGCCTGATCGAAACTCTCATTTTCAAGGCTTTCCCATGGCCCGCCTGCACCAGTCCGGGGGCATGAACTCGATGGCGTAGCGCAGGGCCACGCGCGGCATGCGCCCGCGCCTGGGCAGGATGAACTCCAAGACTTCACGCGGCCAGGCCCGGGAGGCCTCCTTGAGCAGCCAGCCGTAGCCCTTGCGCACCAGATCGTCCTCATCGGTAAGCAGCACATCTGCCACGCGGAACACGTGGTGCAGGTACAGGCCGTGCCGGGCTGGCAGCACGAGGCTTACCGCTCCGGCGCGCCTGAGCCAGCGGTTGGGGCTGGAAAGCCAGGGCACGGTACGCTCAATGGTCTCCGGGTACAGGGCCAGCAGCCCGCCCACGCAATGGCTGGAGAGATCGTCGCAGTGCGCCCAGTTGTCCACGCGGGTTGCCAGCCAGCGCTCAAAGACATCGAAGCCCTCCAGCCCAAGGGAGGGCAGGGCGCGTGCGCACCACTTACAGGCCACGCTGGCCTCCTCGAATACGCCGGAATCCCAGAGCTGGTCGCACAAGGCTGTGAGTTCATGCGGCGACAGACCTTTGGCAGCGTGCCAGTGCCGGGCGATAAGGGCGTTCAGGTCCTTGGAGCGTACGCCGAGTGGGCGGATGGTCTCCTTAAAGAATGAACGCGCGCCTGTGCGATGCGTCGGATCGGCCTTGGCGCGCAGATCACAGCGCAGGATTTCGAGCAGATCGGCGGTGTGGGACATGAGGACCTCCTGACATTGCCATACTATAGGTAAGCGTTGTAGTGCGCGCAACGAGAGCTTTCCTGTGGCACTAGTTAATATACTGATATTGTTGATGTGTGTAAATATGTTTCCCATATCCTTAAAAACAGGTTGACCTTGGGCCCTGGTTTCCCTAGAACCACCCCTCGCCGCAACGAACGGCCCGTAAGGGTGCGTGGGGGCGGCTGATCTTTCCCAAGTAAATGAATAAAAAGTGGTTGACTCCTGACGCGAGTTCTTCTAGAAACGCCACTCGCCGCACGGGACCGGAAACGGTCGCAAGGCAGCGAGTGATCTT
>Ga0180007_10000501_pt1 | contig 65703 bp, 87 predicted proteins | sample MM_PC_MetaG_FD_121122 | JGI IMG/M metagenome (GOLD analysis project Ga0180007, IMG submission 121122) | Groundwater microbial communities from the Aspo Hard Rock Laboratory (HRL) deep subsurface site, Sweden - MM_PC_MetaG | ecosystem: Environmental > Aquatic > Deep subsurface > Groundwater... | reverse complement strand
CTAAGATTAAATCGTCGACGCTTAAGGATACTTCCTTCTCGTCACTATCTGCTGTTTTATCCCACATATTCTATATTTTAAGTCCATGTCCCGCCGTCAATAGTACTTACATCATTTAATACTGTGCCTGTTGAATCTGGAAATGTTATCACTCTAGTTCCACTTGTTGAAGCACCTGTAATTTTAAAGTTATTAGTTCCTGGAGTTCCAGAAGTTCCTGCAAAGAACATATCTTTAAAAGGCAATATTGCAGATCCAAAATCATCTGCTGCTGCTGCATCTGGTAACAACGCCGTATTAAGAGCTACAGAAGCTAGATTACTTAATGCCTTATTTGCACCATCAATTGCAGCTAGGACTTCGCTTGCAGACTTTCCTTCAAGACCTAATGCAGTAAACATTGCAAAATCTGTCGCTACTGGTTGATTAGTTGTTCCGTCAATAGTAACAATATGATTATCTGTGATACCATGATTGATAGCGTGGATATGGTCTGCTCTTGAGAAACTGTGCGATGTTCCTACTCCTGCTGCCACGACTGCGCTTATCTCTGCTGCTGCTGCTGTGTCTAATGGGTCTGAACCATCGTTAGGATCGTGAGTATCTTTGTGTGCTACAACACTCCCTGCACTTGAAAACTGAACAAATGTTAATGGTGTTGTTCCTAAAACAATAGGATCATTGGTTGTTAATATCCACCCTTCATCACCATTAGCTGTTCCTTCTGTTACGAAGCAATACATTCCTGCTGTAACCTCTACGCTTACGTCTGCATCTGTTGCTCTAGTTGGTGCTCCAGACGCATTAACAGTATAAATACCATTCTCTGCTCCTGCGGCTTGGTCTTTTATTAATATTCTATTACCAGTAACCAAAACTACTCCATCTATAGTTTGACCATTAGCAAAAGATGTAGCTAAAGTGCCTGCTGCTGTTGTGGCAACTCTTACTGAGGCTTTAAAATCATTAAGACCTACTGCAACACTATCAACATAAGCTTTTGTAGCGGCATCTTGTGCTAAAGAAGGATCAGCGACACCTGTTATCTGCTTGCTATTCATAGCGAATGCTGCTCCAGCTTGTCCGCTTAAATCAGCCAACACATCTGCATAAGCTCTACCTTCTAATCCGTTAGCTGTCCATTTAGCGTATTCATTATCTGCTACTCCGGCATCATCAACTTGCACTATATTATCATCAGCTATACCAATGGTAATCGCCGCTATATTCCCTCCTGTGAGCCTTCCTACAATACGCTGCTCTGCTATTGTTAATGCGCTTGGAGTAGATATTGTATCTGCTGCAAGTATAGAGTTAGCTGCATAATCGTTATGCATACCTACTCTCTCTACACCATCTCCTGCATAATTACCAATATATATTTTATTGGTATCTCTTAACCCTAGTTCCCGTGCTGATAAATCTGCACTATCGGGTAAGGTTGTTCCTTTTTTAATTTGAATTTTGTTTGCCATGACTTTATTGTTTTAAGTTATTTTTAATCCCACGTTCCTCCATTTATATCATAAATCAAATCTCCATTGATTGTTACATTAGAGATGAATGTTTTATCTCCTTCTATATTTTGTGCTTGGTCGTCAATATGTCCGTAAGTTATTCCTGCGGCGGCTAAATCAACATGATCTAATAAATTATGGTCTATAACTCCTACTCCCCACGATGGACACTTCACTACTATTGCTGATGTAGCTCCCTCACATACTCCTCCGTTTGTATATGCTACCTGTTCTTGTATGACATAGGCTTGTCTGTCGCATTCTTCTTCATCACCTGCTAAATATGCTTGTGTTAATAAATGCCATGCTGTGTTTAGTGTTACAAGTCGCTTTTGATATACCTCTTGATTATTCATATTGGCGGCAAGGGTATCAGCATAGTTGGTGAGCATAGTATTAATAACTTCTGCCATAGCATTAATACATCCTGCATAAACGCAATGGGTAAACTCTCCGCTGCCCTCCCAATAGATTCTTAGCGTGTCGGCCTTGCGATACTCTATAAAGGTGGTTATTATTACCGTCCACTGATTAGTGTATATCGGTGTTATCTCCACCTCTGAGCTGCTGCTTACTACGTCTGCTATTGGAGGAATTAATTGTGTTGGATATTGTACGCGATGTTCTCTTGTGGTTGTGTACACATCACTACCATAAACTGTTGTGTCTGTAGATTTTAGTGTGCTTGAATACGGCCCTGACACAGTTGTATTAGCAATCGTTGGGGGATCAAAATTGTACTGGTACGTCTTAAGGTAAGTGTAATAGACGTCTAAGTTTGAATTATACCATGTTACTTTTAACGTGTAATTTCCTTTTAATATGTTCGCGTAGTTCTCTAAAGGGTCTAATGGCAATGTTATTGTTCTGTTGAGGTATAAACTAACATCGGGGTCTATATCTGGATCATTAAAGTCTGCGTTGGTGTATATCACTCCTAATGGCCCAACAAACGTTATCACTGCTGTCACATCTGCTTTTGCCCATCCAACCGCTACATAATCAATATTATCTTGAACAATAATTATCGGTGCTGTGGGTCTTAAATCTATGGTAAAGATAGCATCACTAGCTGACTGTGACGCATTCGTTATTAGTCCAGATGTGCTGAATGAAATATTTATTGTTCCTGATATATTCAAAATCCCCATCTCTAATTGTTTTAATCAAGATTTACAACAAATGTAGCTGCTTCAAATCGTGGTTGAACCTGTATAGCCATTAATGCTGGTGATGATAATTCTCCATATATAATTAAATCGTCTCCCGCTAATGTTTTACATAACCCAAAATGTGTAATCGTTTCTGATCCTGCGGTGCATTCTGGGAATGTTATACTGTTTAAATTTCTTAGCTGTCCGCTTGCTTCTTCCCATTCTGTACCATCTCTAGGAACTGGAACTCTCGCATATCCTGTGTAAGCTGCCTCATTAGTGATGCTGCCTGCCTCTCCTGGATCGGATGTAAATAATGCAAGGAAAATATCACCGTCTAATACAGATTGTAATAAGCCTCCTGCATCACCCATATTAGTTATAGCCTCATTCATTATGATGTGGCGTAAAACTTCTGATTCAAAACTGTTTGTCGCTCCCATTTCTTTACTTTTTATATATGTATGCCGCATCCCTTTTCAAGAATACGGCACAAATTTTTCCTATTTTAATGTGGTACTATTCTTCTGGATCAGCGTCTAGGTCGATATCATCTGCTCCATCAGCTAATACAACACCTTGTCCTTTTAGTGCTGATATTAACTCCTTAGCAAATCCTCTGTTACCTAGATAGTAATCATATAGTGCCTCATTCTGGTCTTTGCCTGTGACTATTTGAACTATGGGCTCGTTCTTTTTACCTTGGTCTGTAACCCATGCCCATGTCTTTTTCTGAACCATAAAAGTGATAATCTTTTTATCAATAGCCTCTTGAAGATTAGCTCGTACTGTTAATACTTGCTCTGCGTCCACCATCTCTAAAAACTTCTGAACTCCCATTCTTTTGTCTCTATGGATGCTTGTTTCTACTGCAATCTTAACCTGTGCATAAGATAATTCTTCAACATCATTGATAAAATAAGCTTTAGCAACTTGCCTTAATTTCTCCTCTGGTAATCCTACCTGACTTGAATATATAAGCGCTTTTACTGTAGCTGTTTCCTCTTCTTTTATTGCTCTCTTTTCAGCAGTGCCCCTTAAATCTTCAATAGTACATTTTGGTGGCTTTCCATTAGAATTATTACCTCCTTCAAGAAAAGGACAACAATTTACTAGCCAATAAACAAGCTCAATATCTGTGTCTTTTAAAACTATCGAACCTCTTAGTACAAGATTGTGGGGTGACCATATAGTGCGTCCATTTGCGCCTTGTATTTTGTTCTCCGCATAACGCCAAGTCTCTGTCCCCGTTTTTGTCTTGATAACTGCAACAAGAGGGAAAGATATTGAATTTGGCCTATCGGGAAGCCTGTTGTGTTTGCTCTTACTGGGGCGAACACGTGATTCTGGATATATTAACCTTATAGGGAACTTTGGAAACTTTTGTTTCAATTCCTTATGGTCTGCCGGAGTCAATCTGTAAACTTCATCATTCTTGTATAACATAACTTTCTTTTGTTTGATTGTTTAAAATAAAGAGGGAGGAGAAACTTTATCCTCCCTCTTATTAATTAGTATTCTAGGCTGGCTCTAAAATAACAAACTGATTTCCTCCACGGAAATGAGCTCCAATATGACAGCGTTGGAATGTCTCCCTGCTGTCAAATTCTGTTACCTTTAAACCTTCACCTGCTCCACCAACTTGCCAAACCTCCATACGACGGTTGTAACGGCCTAATCCACGATAACGAGTACCAATAGATTCAACCATATTACCTGATACGGGATCTTTCTTTTTGTTGATAGGCATGAAAATACCTAGTTTAGGCCCTAAATTCTCATAACCTGTTGCTCCGTAAAGTTTTGGGTTATTAAGAACACCCATTCTCTTGAATAAGAATGTTCTTTCGGATTTAGTTAGATACTTAAAGTTTACAGAAGCAGCAAGAGACTCGTTGCTGTTAAACAACACCTCATTGGTAGTCTGTCTGGCGAACTGTATGTTCGTGTCAGCAAAATACGTTTTAAGGCTATTCTCAATGTCTTGATGTAATGTAATTCCAAGTAATCCTAAAATATAGTTTCCTGCTCCTTCACGGTCAAGCGTATTATCCATCTCATCAAATTCAGAGATAGCAAACGCACCAGAAGTATATGACTGTTCATTACCCACTCTTCGTGTGTAAGGAATAAGTCCTTCGGTAGTTTTAATTGCTCTACCTGTAACACTATCTACTAAGGCTGTGTTGACTGTTCTCTTGCCATACAATAATGCACCATCAATTCTTAGTGCTGTACGGTAATCAATATCAACTTGTCCTAAGTGATAATAAGCTGGAATTTTCTGCCCTTGAGATGTAACATCAAACCAAGTTTGATTAACCATTTCAGAACCTGTATATCCAATAGTCTCCTTGATAATCTGAGCGTCATTTTCATATTCCCAAGTACCTCTGATAGCTGAATCAGGTTGTCCTGATCCTTCTGAAAAAGCATTAGAGAAAATAACTAATTCCTGATCTGCTGTTAAAGCAGGGAATTGCTCTGTATCATCATGTAGGGTACATGTAATAGATGGTGCTGTTGGTGAACTAACGTCAATAGCTGACACTGAACCTGTAACTTCATTAGGGAATAAAATCATATCCCACAAACGAAGATAGAAGTTGTTATCAGAATCTAAAGAGTCTGAACTAAGTACAAACGTAATTGTCGCGCCCACATTAGGCTGATTGACATTAGCGTTTACATAACATACTTCATGGATTCTGTTCTCTTCAAAGTGACCGTAAGTGTCTAGTGATACCTCCTTCTCAAATCCCATTGATCTAAGTAACTGGAAGTAGGAAGCTCCTTGATCTCCATAACGGGAGAACAAGACATTCATTTTTTCTGGCTTGTGAATATCAAAGCCAGAAACGATATCTGAGGCGTATATTTGCGCAATAGCATCTGGATTCATTATCTTTTGTTTTTAGTTATTATTAAAAAATACACACCTCTTACTTACTTTATTATAAATATCCCATTTCTGCATTAAAGATATCATCCCTCATCTTGTCCTCATCAGTTTGACTGATATGACGTTGTGCGGGAGGAGTATCGCTATTTCTGGCAGGTGATGGATTCTCATAGAGCGAATGTACTTGCTCCTCAGTAAGACTTCGTGCTTTCTCAAATACGGAATGCACGATATCAGGAAGTTTATTTATCATCAATTGGTTATACACCATGGTAGAGACTGTTTTGACGTTTGTTTCGTTGAGTTCCATACGGTTTTCAACGGCATAACTCTTAACAAACTCGGTAATCTCTTTTTTCTCGGAGTCTGATATTTCATAATCCAACAGAGATTCTTTACCGTTCTTGATAGGTACTTTCAACTTACCTAATGCTGTACTGACTTGCTCTCCTACATTGCCCCATCCTGTCTGTAATTGGGCTTTTTCCTCTGGGGTTAATTCCTTCGGTTTTTGAACGTCGATAATTGGTTCAGGAACTTTTAACTTTTCCTTTAATGATTGCAACGACTTCTTTGCGGTGGCTCCATCTGCCTCCATTCCTATTCTGTTGATGGCTAAATCATCTTCATCAACCAGGTCGGGATCAACATTATATTTCTTCTCGAAATACTTTCGGACGTTAGCTTCCTTTCCTGCTAAATTTGGGTTGTCTAAGATGTGCTTAGTAACTAATGCTTCCATAGAATCCATGGTTGCGACATCTGCACTGTTTATTCTACTGAACATCCCGTAATCTTTTGTGCCTGTCTCTTTTACAAACTCATTAAACAAAGCCACTTCGTCGTTTGCGAAGTTTGTTTTGGGCTTTAAATTAAGTTTCTCTTGTAATGATACTTTTTCCTGTCTCAGGATTTCCGTCTCATCTAAAATACCAGGTATATTTGCTTGTTTAGCCTCATCTACAGTCTTAAAACGCTCTCCGAAAATCTCTTTCAGAAATGCATCCCGCTGCGCTTGGCTGTTGTCCGCTGGTTTATCTACAATAGGAGCTGCTCCCTCTACCTTTTTTTCTACTGGGGGTTTAGGTGTCTCTGCTACTGGAGGTTTTGGTACATCAGGGGTTAATCCTGCCTGCCCCATAAGATTATCCATATCAATACCTTCAATATCTTTTAAGGCATCAAACTCTGGATTTCTTGATATTTCGTTTTCTTTACTCATATTAAGCCGTTTTTAATTGTTGTGATTGCTCTGCTTGTGCTATATCAAAGGATTTCTCCATCTGTATCTGTTCTAATTTACGTAAATGCTCGTTTTGATTATTTCTGTCCTCCAGGTCAAACTTAGTTTTTTCAAAGTCTTTTGCTATATCGTTCTTAAATTGTGCTGTCTGTCTCTCCTGCTCAGACTTGGTTGTGGCGATCTTATTCTGGTTCTCAGAATCAATTTGCATATTTTCTCTTTGCAGTTGTAGTTGACGCTCTTTATTTTTTTTGCTTCTGAAATTTAGCATTGTTTCTGCTAACTTCTCATTTCCTGCTTCAAGCATCCTCTCTATCATCATATAATCAGCTATCTCAATACCAATAAAACCGTCCTTATCTGGTTGCATTGCGATTGTGGCCGCCTGTAAAATAGTTTGTTTTCGCTGTTGTGTTGGTTTCGCTTGTATCTGAATCTCCCAATCAGTATCAAGTATCTCTGCTCCTATTGATAATATCTTTACCCCTGCTCCTCCCACTACAGGAATATACCCCTCGTAGGCTGTCTTGTCATACTTGACTAATAATTGAATCCTTATTGCCGCTGAACGGGCTACTAATTCTTTTAGTCTTACGTATCCTGAATAAAGAGGCTTTAAAGCGTTGTTAGTAGCAGCTATTGCCATTTCTGCTCCGCCTACACTTTGGTTAGGATTAGGTGTACTAGCATCTGCTATCTGATTAATTCCTGTTAGGTCACGTATAAAATTAAGGTTTAAATCAAATATTGTAATAAATTCATTTAGCTGTGGGCCTATTCCTCCTACAAGCTCTTGTATTGGACGCATACCACCTGGTATATTCTGTTTCCCCATGTGGGTAGTCATCTTATAAATCAAGTCTCCTGTGTCCCTACGTATGGACAATATCTCCAATGGAGCCATCTTTTCTCCTCCTAACTTCATATTCATAAGTGAGGTGTATTCCACCGCAATACCTGAATTTGAAGACATCGCTAATGAGTTCTGTAATTTTAACCACGTTAATTGGATTTGGTCTAAATTAGGAACGGAAAGACTTACTATTGAGCGGCCTGGTAGTTTATAAAACTTGAAAGATAATTCAACTTCTTTTTTGCCTGGTCTTGGCACATCATGCTGTAAACCGAAATCATAAACGTAATCTGTACCTATAATCCATTTAGCTTTATATACAACTTTGTATTTTTGGACTTTGGTTTTTTTGTTTTCTGTGTCCCAAACCTTATTTCCTTCTTCCTCGTAAATAAATGTTTCGCCACGTGCATTGGTTCTTTTAGTGAGTCCTTTTTGATTGATCGAAAACCATTCAGCATCCATAATGTCAACCATGAAGCTGTCGTACTTAAATCCTCCTCCTGATGATAGATCGTCCTCTCCCCATGAAGGAAGCGTTTTATTCCCGTTTCTCCCATTATAGAATTGAGCTATCTTACGTAATGCCTCCTCTGTAATATCAGTATTTTTTCGGACGTTGCTTATTGATTCCGAAATTATCTCTCCTGCGTATTCTGCATTACGGTGATCCCAATGCTTTGAATATTGCATTACTAATTGAGTAGGATTAACCCATCTTATCTTAGCTTTCCTAGTGTATTGGTCGGTGTAATCCTTTACTGCTGCACAATTAATTGTCGCTAGGTCGTCCAATATCTTACGCTTAATTTCTTTCCAATCAGAAATATATAGAGTATAATTAATCCCTTCTTCAATTTCTGTTTCTTTAGCCATCTTAAAGCCACCCATTGTTTGATATATCTCTAGCTCGTCCGCTGATTCTGGTAACCACTCTGGCTCTGGTTGGTATCCAGCCATTTTATTAATATTATCCAGTAGGGGCTTATATCGTGCCTTAAACCATTTGCGTAGCTTATACGATTCTTTTGATTCTGTGCTTTTAGGATCTACTGCTGTGGCTACAATAGCGTGCTCCTGCTCCTCAAATATTCCTCTTATGATATGAAGAAACTTAGGCATAACAGAAAAGATGTCCCAATTTACATTTAAGTAACCCGTTACATCTCCACCTTCTTCTGATTCATCAAGCAAAATGTCTTGATATTTACTTATATTTTGATTACCGCTTGCGTATAATCTTAGGTTCTCCATTTCTTCAACCGAAGAGTACGGAATACCTGTTCTATCAGACACATAAGACGCATACATAGCCTCACACCATTTCTTTCCCCAATTTTCTGTTTTTTCTTTAATTGGAATTTCGTCCTTCGGAAAAGCGTAAGTTCCTTTCTGATAAGAACTTGTTGTATTTAATGTGATCTCGGACATAATCATTCAAATATTTGCCTAATATAATAACAATTTATCTACGGTAAACTCTTTTACGTAAAAATTTATCCATAGATATTTCTTCCTTGTCTATCTCTGCTATTTCATCATAAATTCCAGCCGTTCCTAATAGTGCATATCCTCCAGCCGAGAATAAATCGTAGTCAGTCATTTCTTCTGGGCCTCCAATGTCTCTGCACTCTTCCATTAGTTCTATATGGTTCTCCTCGTCTGCCTCATATTCTATAAAATTCATATATTCACCGAAGATATCCTGCTTAATTTTATCATTAGTATTTGCTCCTGGTGTTTTCTGTTGTTGAAAAGTTTTTGGGTCTACACGGTATAGTAAGAAAGCAGAATACCCTCTTTGCTCGAAATAATCCCAAATTAAATCCACATTTATCTCTGGAAACATTGCTACTCCATAATACACGCACATCATTAGCATATCTTCCGCATAGCTATATTTATCGAAAGTCCTATTACTGTAGGTGCAAACGAATTTTCTCTTCATAGAGAAGTCTCCATCTTTAATCTTTCCTTTGCGCACCACCGCACCTCCTCCTTTGGATTTACGATTACCCTCTGTTTTATTAAATTTAAAGGGGTCTGCTCCTGCCACTCCCCATGATGTATTACCAGGCTTCCATGATTCGCTTATATCATCCCAATATTTTCGGTTACATTCATTTTCATCTAATTGGTGTGATACCTTGAATTTACCTCCCTTAAATGCGATAAATTCTACTCTGGTGTCTCTGACGTTGTTAATCCACCTAAAGTCTCCTTCTACTGGTAATTCACTGCTAGGCTTGAATCTAAGTTCGTCGATATATGTTTCTAGCTTCTGCATATTAAAGCCTGATGATTTAGCCGCTGTTCTGAAACACTCCGTGAAACTCATAGGGTATAACCTAACCTCCTGTGATAGTCCTTCGTAGTCACCTGCATCAATATATCCTTTTCTCTTGTTGAGGAGGTATTCTCTTGCTCCTATCTTTCTGCCTATAAATTCTGCTTGTGCTTTGGTTGGGCTGTCTATTATTGATTCTCCGTGCTTATCTATAAATCCTTGCAATCCCTCGTATGCGGGTATGAATAATGTTGCCAATCCTGATCGCGTCTGTCCGTTGGGAGTTCTCACAAAATAATCACTCATCTTGCATTGGTGCTTGAAAGCCTTTCCTCCTCCTCTTTCCATCTCTCCAACAGTTGATGTTTTAACTGTTAGTCCTATGATGTCAGAACCCATTACCAAACATTCTTTTACTACCAGGTGACGATCCCAACATGATAATCCTTTTTTTAGTTTTCCCACCTCATCATCGTGATGGAAATATAGCTTGTCACCATCATAAGCTCCCGGGTCTGCGTTATCAAAATTAATCATTGATTCAAGTCCTATCTTGGATGTTGCTAACGATCCTTTACTTGATAATCTTTGTGCCGGAGGTGAAAATGATAATTCTGTCTTAGGTGATGTTGACCCTTCATAGTTGGGTTTAAAAAAGAACGGTAATTTTTTCCATGGGCCTACAAGGTGTTTCAAAAAACATTTCCTTCCTTGTGTTTCGTTCATAGACTGTATGCCTCCCCATGCGCCTATTGTGCGTGATATTACCTCATAGTTCATACACTCTGCCTTATATGTGGCTCCCTCTCTACGGTGTTTAGGATAGTTGAATCCATAGAATACCCTACCTCCCGTTTCCTTCATGTCGAAGTATCCTGTGTCGGGATTTCTTATTGCGTTGCCTGTTTCGTCTATATTTTCAAAGGTGCTTTTTGAGTTGTAAATATGTCGAGCAAACAAAAAGAACTTTCTATCTCTACCTCTGTACTTGGGCAATCCTGTATCTATGTGCCACCATGCGATATAAAAATAATTCCACCCATCAATATATGTCGGTTTGCCGTTATTGAAAAACCAATATCCATAAAGTCTGTACTCCCATTGCTTACGAATGAACTCTATCTCATCGGTATAAATGATTTTATTTTTCTCCAACTCGTCCCATATCTCATCAATGGTCTCCATCTTACGTTGTAGCTCTTTTAATCTTCTAGGTAGCTCTGGGTGTTTCCAATACTGGTCTTTTGCTGGCAATCCAAATCCATCAATAGTATCATAGTCGGGGCAATCTGGTAACTCTATCCTTATGGGTGTTAAATCTTTATCATCAGTATTAAACCAAAGATATTTATCTGGGTTTTTATATTGAGCAAACAACGTGGGGTCTATCTTCTCCCCATACTTAATAATATTAGATAGGGTGTTCATTGTTCATTAGTTTAAGAGCAATTGATTCTGGACGTAAGTGCAACCGCTCATCCTCCATATATCGTAGAACAGCATCTTTTAGGTATGGGTTATCGTCATCAAGTAAAAGTTGCATCATTGTCTCCTCTAGCTCTTCTTGAATAGACCTTAAATCAGTAATCCTTTTGGTTGCTCCCTCCATTACTTCAAGCATCACGTTATAATAACTTGCTTCAATGGTGACTAAGTATGTATATTTGAATGATCTATGAAGCCTTACAAACTCAATTATTTTCATGTTAATAATTGTGTTTTTGCCCTTCATCATCTCCTCTACTTCATCCTCGAAATTTCCCTTCTCATCCATAGGAAAACCTACATCGTGGGCTATCTCTATTTTACGTTTTAAAACGTCGGTATATTTTCCTCTATACGGGGTGCTCTTGTCGTACATACAGAGTATATACATCATAGCCAGCTCATTATTGATTCCTTTTCCTGCTGACTTCTTAAAAATAGGGTATCTCTTTAGCTCTGAATAAGTCTTAAATAAAGATCCCCCATCAGGAACTTTCACAGGATTGAATAACATCCCCCGAAACTCTAAATTTGTGAATTGGCTTATCATCGTATTGCTAATATATCATGTCTCTGCATCCTGTATAATCTTCTTCCCCCATCTAATTTAGCGTGGTATTCATATTCTACAGGTATGTCTCTTATCTTTTTCATTATAACCTCGTCTCCCTCTTTTAAATCATAAAACTTGTCTGACTTATGAATATCTGCATATTCGGTGTTGGGGCTACCAAGATAAGCAATTTTTCCATAAGTGACATCTGTCTTACTGGGTTTGCGTAGATCGGGTAGTATAAGGTTGCTTTTCTTTGCTTGTTCTGTCATACGCGTCCACTCTGGATCTTCCATCGGCTCAACTAATACGTATCCGTTTATGGGGATTATCTTTCCATCTCTTATCACTGCATAGATATTGTGATATTTGATGAATATGTAGATATGCTTTCCTTCTCTGTAGTATCTTTTCTGCTCCGGGGCAAGACAATTTTGTATTGCCATAAAATACATGACAGCTTTATCCCCCTCTTTTATTTCGATATTTGTTTTCCATGGGAATGTCTTTAGCTTCTTGTCGAAGATTAAATCTTTCGGGACTGCCTCTACCGTTCCTATTCTGACAACATGCTTCTCCGGTTCAAAGGAAGTGTCTAAGAATAACTTTATTCCTGATTTTGTTTCTATGTAATCATTTTTCTCATCTAGCCGAATCATTACATTATTGCCTAGTGTCTGCTTTACTTCCATGTCATATAGCTTAAAATGTGTTTTATTATTTCGATTGTCCAACCATTTCCTAACATTCTATATTGCTGAGTATCAGATACTTGCCATAAATACCATTCTGGAATAGTCTGTAAACTGGAGGCTTCCGTTGGTGTTAATCGTCTTAATTTAAAATCATTTGTTAATACCCCGTTTTTATCAGCGGCATGCGCACTTGGTAATGAACCGTGTTTTCCCCTTTCATAGAACGCCCTATCTTGTTGTGATTTATATCCTTTACCAGACGTATCCCACTGAATATAATTTTTAGTCATAATAAAATTATCCTTCTGAACACTTATAAGGCAATTTGTTTTACCGTCTGTTTTAGCCTCTAATCTTTGTTCTGTTGGGCTTCCTGTTTTTCTATCGCTTGGGTTATCTGGGTTACGTCCTCGCATTGCTACACAGATAATATCCATATCAGAATGTAATCCTCCACTATTCCCCCCAGCCGTAAAGCAATTTGATTTTTCTTGGTCTGATGTGATTTTTAGAGATGTATTTACTTTTATAAAGTTGTCCGAAATATCAACCGATTTACAACTTGCTGTTATAGTGCTTGCTTTATCCGTTTCTGCTCTTACATTTACTTTTCCTGCATTGAAGTTCGCTGCTCGTTTATCAAAGTAATTTAGCATCTTATCACTTAAATAATACTTAGCATCAATATCCTCCTCTGACTGTAAGATATCCTTTAGTAAAATCCCTCTATCTTCTGGTTGTGGAATATCCGTCCATAACTCATCAAACAATCCTGTTTCTTTTGTCTTTATATTAGACCAATAGACTCTATTTCTGTTTTGTGCTGAGACGAGGTTGCTGTTTATCCATACCGGAAATATCCCTACATACTCACTAATAATGCGTAAGTATTCTTTCTTCATCTGAACGTTCTCTAAGAGGAATTTTACGTTAGGATTAAGCTTTCTGATATGATTTAATATCTCAACGAATACAAAAAACAACTTACTTCTTGGATCGTCAAAAGCTAATTGTTTTCCTGCAAAACTGAATCCTTGACAAGGACTTCCTGCAAATACTAAATTAATGGATGAGAAGTCTATATCCCATTTTCTCCACTTCTCTATATCTCCCAACTGTATTGTGTTAGGAAAGTTATATTGAGTTTGTTGAATGGCATATTTATCTATTTCAGAAGAGTAGTAATTATCTATTTTAACTCCTAATTCCTTAAGTGCTATTTGTCCGCATGACATTCCATCGAATAAACTTAAAAAATTCATAGCTTTTCAGATTTAGATTCGTAGTCTTTTGATTTGATACATATCATTTTACCCTTTATCTCAACAAATTTTAAGTGTCCTTTTTTTTGGAGGGTTTCAAAACGTTTCGCCATAGCTCTCTTATCTTTGCGCCCCATTCTGTTCCATGCTGTGAGCTCGTTTTTTCTTAAGCTTACCCATTGCTTTTTATACTCAACACAAATCCACTGATTAAGTACATCTGTAGCTTTTGGTTGTGGTGTGATTATAGGTTTATCCCATAGCCACTTTTTTAGAAATGATATTAATTGCCGAATTAGTTTCATGGCTGTTATTTAGGTTTTAATACATAATAAATATAAACTCCTTTTTGATATTTTTCAAGAATAATAAAATCAACCAAGTCTTTATCGTGTATCTCTTCGTCTACAATTTGTAGCACCCCGGGATTTGTTTCTTTAAATCTTGCTGTGACCTTTGGATCTGGTATAGATACCGCCACAATACCACTACAATGACTTATCACGTTTTTTAAGAAGTTTTTACGGTGTTCTGGGAGTATGTGTTCAAGCACATCAAACAAGCACACTAAATCGAATTTTTCTTCAAACAATAACTTCGTAAAATCGCCAGCTAAATACTCTACATCACTATAAAGATGTCTTTCCTTCGCTACTTTTATTGCTTTGTCCGCAAGATCCGTCCCCACAACTCTCTTCGTGCATCTTCTAAGGTGTTCCGTTGTTATACCTACTCCGCATCCAATATCTAATGCCGATTTAAAATTATGTTCTTCATGTAGTCTATCTATGAAGCTTATCAGCTCTGCTATCCTTGAACTCTTTGTTATGAAATATGATTCATGGTGAGATGTTCTTTTCTCATAATATTCTTTTACGGTTTCTACTAGCATTATTTATATGTTTAAGAATGAATCCCCTATATCAAGGAATTTTTTCATTTGTAAAGATATTGAATTATAATCAGATGATTTTCTATTTTCGTATTCGTGATTTATTTTTTCAACTATATCATCAATATTATTAGGGTCATAAGGTATGGCATTAGGGGTATCTCCATTCCATATTACCTTTCTTCCCATAAGCCCTAACTCACAAACTGTATTAGATAATCCATCATGTTTTATCAACCTTAATCCTAGAAAACATTTTTTATATATTTCTAGTAAGTCTTTCCTTTTGTAAGCGTTGAAATCACATTCTATGAAGTTTATATTAGGGATCAGCTCTTTAATTTTATTATTAAGGATTTTCCCGTATGTAAAATGTTGTGATTTATAAATATAAATAGAATCCCCTAATGGTACTGGCTTTATATCATCATTGGAATATGGCAATATCGGTATTCTTTTATACGGTAATCCTGCTTTTTCCATATCATTCGCTATGAATTTTGATATTGCTACGAATTGAATATGTGTTGCGTTCTTTAACTTCTCTATGATCTTAGGATTATTTACTGCTACTGTAGCATCCGTTCCTGACCATACCATAAGGGCAGGAGCTTGATGATTAATCAATGTGTCTATCTGCGCTTCTCCATAGCATCCAAACCATAAACAAGGTTCGTCTATTTTTTTAAACTTACTAAGGCTATACTTAGCCATCAGTCCTCTTAAAAAGTGCTCTCCAGCGTTGCAGTGTATATACTTAATCCTCATATCGCATATCTATATTCCATTCCTTAAAAAAGGCTTTAATATCAATCGCTATCTTTTTTCTGTACTCCGCTTTTTTGGCTAGTATCCAAACCATATTATCCTTGTACATTTTTCTTCCCCTCTCTACAATTGGATTAGAACCTAGGAAAGATATTATTCTATTGTAGTCTTCAAATAATAATGTGGCCACCATCATTTTGTTATACATCAATATATCTTGTGGTGTTCCGTGCGTACCTGCTTTTTTGAATATATGTGCAGTATATATTCTTGGAGCTACTCTACACGAACCTCCAAAAAACCAGCTCTTTAGTGATATGTAAGGCTCTAATGTACCCCATAGTCTATGTCCTTCCCATCCATCTACGTAATTATACCACTCTTTTGAAACTCCATAGGCAGCTCCTAATATGCAGGGTATTTCATAACTGTCAATGTTTCTGTTGGGAATATATTTTAACCATTTAGCTTCTATTATTCCTCTGAATGTTTCTGTTGCTTTAGGATTAGATTTTTTATCGTGAAACATTAGAATGGTTGCTCCTGTTGGTACTCCCACACTCTTACGTGCTTCGATATCCATATTCTCCTTATTAATATTCACACAAGATGTGCAAGTAAAAGCTTTTGGATGTTGCTTAATTTCTTCAAGCATCATAGATGCCCATTTATTTTTTTGAAATCTGATATCCGATCCCATTAAAAAAATATTCTCCGATTGAGCTATTTTAACTCCTGTGTCAAAGGCAGCTCCCACACCTTTATTTTCGTTGTGTCTTAATATTTTTACTTTAGGAAAGGTGAGTTGTAATACTTTTACCGAACCATCATCTACAATAATTATTTCATAGTTCTCAACATCAATAGTATCTCTAATAGAAACAAGGGTGGTGGATATAAAATCCACCCCCTCATTGTGATATGGGATTATAATACTTAAATCCATATTAGAGTGTTGTCGTTGGTGCAGCAGTTGTAGTTGCAGCAGCGGTGGTTGTGGCTGCGGCAGTTGTTGTCGCGGCAGCTGTGGTTGTCGCAGCGGCGGTAGTCGTTGCGGCAGCCGTAGTGGTTGCAGCGGCAGTCGTAGTCGCAGCGGCGGTTGTAGTTGCAGCAGCAGTTGTAGTGTAACCAGTAGCAAATGTAGTAAATGCTCTTAATTCACTATAAAGCGTACCAGCAGTAGAAACTACTTTAAGCCTGTAATAGTACTTTGTACTTGCCGTTAAGCCAGTTAAATTACAGGTTGAAGTTACAGGGCTTGCACCACTGATAGGTGTTGACACAGCAGCTTGAGAAGTTCCAAGAGCTGGAGTAGTTCCATATTCACATGTCACAGCAGTTGAAACACTATTAGCATCAACAGTACCAGTAACGGTTGCAATGGTATCTAAAATACTTGTTGCCGCATTAGCGGAAACAGTTGGCGGCTCACTAGACGATAACGCCCATTGTCTTGACATTACTTTAACCGCATTAGCAGCTAATGTAGCAACATCAGTTTTCGCTCCCACATAATGAGAGGTTTTCGATTCACTTACGACAAATAAATTACGTTCGTAAGGACCTCGTTGGCTTGTTCCAACTTTAGGATTTACGGGTTTTACGGTAACACGAACCTCGATGTTTAATTTAAAATCATCCATTTTGTATAATATTAAGTTTGTTAATACTCGACTAAATTACAAAATATTTAGCTCTATACATATTTATTTTTTATATCATATTGTTCAAGTGCTTTTAAATAAGTATGGTGAGCTTCTAGTTCTGTTTTAAATGACCCAAGACTAACCCTTTTTTCGCCAACATAAATCGTGCTTTGCCAACCATAGCTTCTTTTACAAACCCCCGTATATATAGATGTTGTCTTTCTTTTTTTATGCCAATGAGACGTGTTCTCTCTATTAGACACCCGTTCAAGATTTTTAACATTATTGTCAACTTTTATGCTGTTGATGTGGTTTACTTGGGGTAAATTATTAGGATTACAAATGAAAGCGTCAGCTACTAATCGATGTACTTTTCGAGTAGATACTGTATTATTTTTGTAAATACTTACTCTTAAATACCCATACCCATTAAAGGAAGGTTTTAATATTTTCCCTTTTCTAATCAAGGGTTTGCCATTAATAAAATCTCTATCGAGACTTTTAACCCTACCTAGATTACTCACCTGATAGTTTTCAAATCCTTCAATGTCTTTCCAAATCTCATCTTCCATAATTTCAAACTTTTTAATTAGCAAACTTTTAAAGTGTGCGGAAAGGAAGTTTGCTAACCTTTTACGAGTTAATTAGGCTCAACCGCAATACAAAGATAGTAATATTTTTAGATAAAAAACCCTCAGCTATTATACTGAGGGCACTCTTGCTATGAAAACAAGAAGCAGATCAACCGTTCGGCGCGGCTAATTGCCCCAAAGTTATAAATATTATTATACATGTACATTTATTAGTATTATTAATGATAAGTTTTTTTATTTTTTTTACCTAATTTTTTTACAAGTTTTACAATATAAATTATGCTATTTATTCTCTATTAGTTATACTATTATATTATGTTCCCGAGTCTTGGGTATAGTTAAGTCCCGAGTCTTGGGTATAGTAAATCACGGGTCTTGGGTATAGTGTTTTACTTTAAACACCGCATAATCCGTATATTACCATTCCACGATAACAACTCTATATATTCTTTCTTTTTAAGGTTGATGAGCATATTAGAAACAGTCTTTGCACTCGTTCCTATTAGCTCACCTAAATACTTATTACTAGCGTAGCAATGGTCTTTCTGATCTAACGTATAGATAAAAGACATTAGAATCTTTTCTTGTAGAGAAAGGTCTTTTGAAAATAGATACTGTTCCGGCATCCAAAGTCCACGGATTTGTTTTGGATTAATTACTGGATTGTCTGGTGTTGGGGTTAATTCCTGCTCCCATGGAGGGAGTGCATAGTCACTTTTCATACTTGTAATTTTTAAATGTTAAGATGCAAACATAAAAAAAAACTGCTAGCTTCACAACTAACAGTTTGTTTAACATTTAAAAAGTATGAACTTTCGTGCAAAGATAGCCCTATTTTCTCACGAAACAAGCTGTTGATAACTTTTTCTACAAATAAAAAAAAGAGAACTACTATCGTAATCCTCTTTTCCCGGTTTCCCTGTGGCTTATGCGGCCATTTTTAAAGTGTTGTTATTTCTAACGGTTTAGCTCTCCATAAATCATAATTGTACCTGTCAAATCCAATCTACCCCTATATGTGTGAGGCGATCGCTAATCAATCCTCACTAGCTATGTAGGCTACATGGAGTAGGTGGGTTATGATCCCACGTCCAAAATACTTTGCTATTTACTTCAATGAACTAGTTGCGTGGGGAGGACTCGAACCTCCAACCTCAAGATTATGAGTCTTGCCAGCTACCAATTGCTATCACCACACGATGTAAAGATAATAAAAAATATCATTTTGTTGGCATCACCGTTATGATATTAATGCAAAAAGCGCATAAAACTTAATTTATACGCTTCTCGATTGGTTTGTTCCAACTGGTAACATCCACTTTTACTGTATTGGTTTCAGATATAAAGACAGATTTCCTTTACTCTCTCTGACCTACGATTCAGACCTGACATTCTGAGCATTGTGAAGAGGCTTTTCAGGAGCTACGATCTATTCGTCAATAGCATATAATGCAAATATATAAAGTATTTATAACACAAAAGGAGAAGTTAACTTAATAACTCCTCCTTTTAATTTATCACTGATTTTTCGCGCAGCAAATATAGATTAATTATTTAAACAAATCAAAAGAATCTATCCCTGTATATGTTTTCACCAAAGCTCTCACACTCTCCCCTGCTTTTTTTGCCATATTCTCGCGGTCTTGTATATCAATATTTTCTTCTTCTTGCAGCTCCCACATCTTATCTACTAAGATAGACATAAATATTTTAATCCCTGCTCTAAATCCTTCAATGGTATATTCCGGCTTTATCCCCTTATTAACTTCAAATTCTAATAAGGTGTATTCGATTTCTTCCAATATTGGGCTTAATTTTTTTCCTATCATAATTTCTTTATTTACACAAATCGTCATCATCTTTTAAACTCTCCGGATGTGTAGATGTTGACCACCCTGTTATGTTTGGATGAGGCTTCTCGTATTCTTCTTTACTGATTTCAATATTAAAACCTCCTCCACAAGTATTACTTGTTTTGTTAAAAGTAGCAGCAAAACACATACTCCCCACAACTCCTAAATCACTACTCTCTATTTTCCTTCCACACTTCCAACATTTAAAATATCGTGTTGTAGGAACTTCTGATTTTAATCTCTCAGAAACATACATCTCCACTATCTCACACAACTTATCCCATGCAGCTCTATCCACACATAAGTCTTCGATGTTAAGAAAAACATCATTTGCATAATTTTTAAATTTCATAGCTATTTTTATTTATTTGTCTTGTTAACGCTCCCTTTATTTGTATCAACCTTCTTAAGTTTTTTGGAAAGCGTTGATATGAATTAAGGTGCATATTCTCTTTTTTTGTAATGATAATTATATCATCTATGGTTGGCTCTTTATTAATATCAAAACCTTCCTTTAATCTGGGTATTTTTCCTCTCAAATTAATATCGTTAATTTCACATAGATATTTTAAGAAATGAAGCCTTTTATTATTTACTCTGATGAACCATGTTCTTTCTGTTTGATTATTCCTTTCCCTTGTTAGTAAATATGGCTTCCCATAATGTTTTATATTCCCAGGAACATTCCCCTTCTTAAACATAGTCTCCTTACATTTATCGTAAAGCTCTGGAGACATTTTTCTTCCTTTATTCCAAGGGGTATCCCCTTTTTTAAATCTACCGTCACCCATCACTATTCTGTTTTCTTATCGAACACATAAGTCTTTCGTTTCTCCGCCAGCTCTTTTAACGTGTTTTCTAATTCCGCTTCTTTATCTTTGAATGTGTCAATAAGGATATTTGTATTCCCAAAGCTCATCTTTTCTTTTATAGAATTAGGAATCGCTTTTAAAAACTCCACCTCTGTTTTCGCAGTATCAATAACTACTGATAACATATTTCTAATTTCAGTAGCCGTTTTCACATCAAGAGTCCCCTCTTTTAATTTCTGAATAGAATCAAAAGCCTCCTCTCTCACATCATTTAAGGTTATTTTCTTTACCATAGCTATTCTAATTTAAGTTCTCTAATCCTTTGCTTAACAATAACAGAATCCATCCAAGAATTATAACACGTCCCCGTAGCAGAACATATCTCCCACAACTGAATCTGCACCTCTCCAATAGCTCCTAACAAGCTTAATCTATCCGTATGTAACCCTTGTCTTACTTTACGTACTTCTTTCTCTAAGATCTCCACAGCACACTCTAAATTAAATGTCCGCACATCTAAATCCTCCGGCTGTAATCCGTCTTTTACTTTATTAAATAATTGATACGTGCTATCCATTATTAATCGTTTTCAATATCATTAAGATAATCATTATCACTCTCTTTTCTGGTAATAAGTTCTTCAAGCAAGGATTTTTCCCATTGTTCTTTACTTACCATCTCATTAAATAAAGTTTCCCATATTGCTATTTGTAGTTGTGCTAAAGGGCTTACTAATAAATCATAATCTTTCGGTGGCTTTTTAAAAGCGTTATCCCAAATCTCCTCACTCAGATCTTGTATATAACCAGCAAGACTTCTTGTAGAGTTTTTAACACCCCCTTTTTCTTTGCATAGTCTAATATATTCATTAAACCATAATTCCGCTTCATTAAATAATTCATCTTGTTTTTTCATAGCTTATTCTATTTTATCAAACTCTTTATACTCTTTCTGTAAGCTTACCACAACAACCGTAAAATCTTCCGTTACAGACACTCCATGTACAGTAATAAAATTTTCTTTTTCTAATTTATTTAACTGACGTTCAATATCTAATACGTCTCCTATTAATACTTTCCATTCCATAACTCTATCCTTTTATATATTCCTATTATGGACACCAGGCCCCCTCTTAATCCGCTGTAATCCCTTTACCATAGTCCTAGACCTACTTATAATTATCCCACTATAGTAATCCTCCCACCAGTCTTTCTTCTCCTTGCTCAATACCCTCAATAAAGTATTGTAATTCAAATTAGGATCAAATTCAACTAATCTCTTTAAATTAGTACTGACTAAAACTATAGCCCTACCATTACTCCCTTTCTTTAAATATGTGTAATAACTCATCCCAATAGGCTTTTTTTATGTCTTCCCACGAACGCTACGTGTCGTTTTCACCCCACAAAAATAAGCCTTTTTAACCCCTTTGTCAAGCTTTTTATCAGTTATCTAAAAAAAATATTATAATTTTTTCAATAGGCTCTCACAAACTACTAGCTGAAAGTATATATACTTTTAAACCCTATTAGAACCGCCCCCATACCATTCTTTCCCTTACAGTACAATAACCCTAAAAACTACCTCTAGCCTAAGTGAGTCTCTGTATGGGGTCTATGTATATATATTGGATGTGCGCGCGTGTTCCGAAATCGAAATCGCGTACCCGCCCCCCTATCATTGGCTTGCAGCGCGCTCGATCATGCTGCTTCCTGCTAAATGCGCGCTCGTTTGCCTGCAAATAAAGCGCATTGCATTCTGATCGGTAGGGTAGGGGAGGAGCTGGTATTATCTATGCCAAAACGTCCTATTTAACATAATATATATTATGATACGATGTAGGTCAGCATCTTATTGCATATTTTTGCCGCTTGATTGCCTTCTGGATGTGTTGATATTCGCGGCTTGTAGCGTGTTGCCTTCGTCTAAGAGCTTATGCAATTAAAGTGGTAGTATAGTATTAAAAATCTTTTTAAGTTGCTTAAAACGCTTAAAAACACGTACATTTGTAGATGGATAAATTATTTTAGCATCAAATTGATATCATTATGGATAAAATGGCTCGGAAAGCACTTGCTTCCTCTTCTCTTCCTTCTCTACCTTCATCTGTTTTAAGTCACTTCTTAACGTTGTGCGGTGATAATAAGAAGCTGTTTAAAAGCTTGTATAATAGATTGTGGACTCACTTATGGCCTATTCAGGAAGTTGAGGCTATTAGCTTTGGTTATGCTGTGAATATTGTTATTTACTCCTTTGATCTTGTTCCTGGTGACTTCTGGCTTCTCTCTCGTCTGATGGTTCTTTCTGCCGGTGGTGTTCGTGCTGTTAATAGTGACGATCATATATTCTCACATTATGAGAACAATGTGATTACCAGGCTTATGAAGCGTGGTTATATTACCCGGTCCTCCTTCGATCCTGCTAAACCTGCCAACGTTCAAAAGGCAAAAATTCAAAAGACCTTTATGTCTCTTACTCCTTCAGGGATATTTTTACATAAATCGGTGGTGAGGAAAGTCAATAAATACGTTCAAAATGATATTTTGGGCTCTTTTAAGTAAAAAAACACAAAAACCCGTCCAGAATGTCCAGACGGGTAAAATAATCACTCTACGCGCTTAAAAAACGGCTTACTCTGCCTGTTCCTCCAACCTTTCAGTGTGTACGTCAATCTTCTGAATGATATCACTAGAATTTGTTACCTCAATCAGTCCCCCTTTATGCTGTGCGCTCTTCTTTAAATCGACGAGTTTCTGTCTGATCTCTCCTAGTTCTGCACTCATTTTTGATAGCTTGACTTCTCCTATTTTGTCGAGCAATTGCTCTACTGTTAGATATTTCATATTGTTGAGGTGTTAAATTAATTTATTTACTTCTATTGTTTCAAACTGAAATTCACCGGGACCTGAATATCCTTGCGTCTGGTGAATGTTCTCCAGGTTCCAAAGCTCTTGGGCACTTATCTTTTCGCCCTCCTTCTTAGCTTGCGCTTTGCATAGCTTTATCGCTGTGCGCTTAGTCAATGCTAATGTTATAATGTTCCTCGATGCGTAGCTGTGCCATGCGTCTGTTTTATATACTATATACATGTTCTTTATTTTTTTTATTTATATTACATCAATTGCGTTGTCATTTAAAAATTCCTCGTACCCTCTCTCGTAATTTTGTAATTTCTGATAATCTGCGTGTGTGATTGCGCAAGACATTCCCCACCTGCCATGCGTAAGAAAATAATAATAATGATTATCTTTCCTTATCTCTGTTTGCAATGATCCTCCAATCGGGTGATGAATACTGTCAACGTAATCAGTTAAGTTTTTTTCTCTTGCTGTCAATTTAACAGCGTTTCTGTGTTCTTTTTTAATTATTTTCATATCTATCTATATATTGATTCTCTGCAAATATACAACAAATAAATGTGTTTGTCAATACTTTTTATGATTTTTATTTGCTTTTTTTGTTTTAATGTTGTATATTTGCCCTCAGATACCAACCAATAAATATACAATACTATGAAGAGTAAAGACATTAAAGCCGTGAAATCTAAGCTTTTAAGCTACAAAATACAGACGGCTAAGTTAACAATGGCTTATGAAAGTATAAGCCAAAAAATACATGATTCCGAAGAAATTGCTAACTTTTTATTCGACAACTGGGAACCTGATACGATAGGTTGTACTGAATCTTTTTACATTGTTCTTCTTAATCGTGCGAACGGTATTAAGGGCATAGTTAAACACTCAAGCGGAGGTGTCGCCGGAACAGTATGCGACATGAAAAGCTTATTTTGCTCCGCTCTGCTCTCTCTTTCGTCCTCAATTATCTTAGCTCATAATCATCCGTCAGGCAATTTAAAGCCAAGCGATCAAGATATGGCTTTAACTACTAGAGTAGTGCAGGCGGCTAAGTTGTTGGAAATTGCAGTACTCGATCATATAATTTTAACACCAGACAAGGGGAGATTTTATTCATTAGGTGATAATGGGCACATTTAACCATGAAAAAAGATTTTACATACAACCAAAGATTAATAATTTTAATCGTAACGATCTGCTTATGTATTTGGGCGGCCACAATGTTATTTATATCAATATTCAATCATTTATTAATTTAATTCTAATTATCATGCAAAACGTAAGTATTAAAGAGGAAGGAAATATTTTAACTGTAACTGTTGATCTTTCCAAGTCGTTCGGTCCTTCAAAGTCCGGCAAAACAATTTCCATTGCCTCAACATTAGGCAATAAGAAGCTTGACAAGCATCAAGATGTATTTGTAGGCGTAAACGTCTATAAATCTCGTTAAGTTTACCTGATGAGCCCTAATTGGGCGAAACCTGTCAATAGTGACAGGTCGTAAACAAAAAGATAGATATTATGAAAACAAAACACACAAGGGGCACCTGGATAGCTAAAGAAGGCCAGATATACCCACAAGAGACAGGCAAGACTCTCGCCTTGGTTCCTTACTTTGATAAGGAAGACGAAGAGCAGGAGGCAAATTCCAAGCTTATTGCGGCAGCTCCAGACCTCCTCCACGCTTGTAAGTTCCTGGTTGGAATAATGACAAGTGAAGACAAAGAATTTTATCAGAGACATATACACGCTTTTAATTTAGGTCGTGATGCGATTGAGAAAGCAACAAGATATTAATCATGGAAGAATTTATACTGGGTAAAGAATACACTTTTGATGAGCTGGAGGAATCCTTGATAATAGATCAGAACATCAACGAGTACGGGCCTGAGACAATTGGTGCGCGGTTTATAACGATCACTGAGCGTCATTCTCCGCGCGTCTGCTCCTTCCTTATGTCAAATTTCAGTTATAAACCGCTGTATAAGTGTATATATAACGACACAAAAATCCCTCGAATGTTGAATACTTTTTATTATCACGATTAAAAATACAAAAGTTTTAAAGTTGAATATAGTTAAAAACAAATTATTATGAAAAAAGAAATTTACATCAAAAAAATGGAAGATCATCATATAGCATTCAATGATCTTTGGAAGAAGATAGTAATAGACACAAATAAATTTGTGGAGGAAAACCCATCTATTGGTGCTGGTGATTTTTCATTACAAAGTGTTGCTAGTTTTATTGACGATCTTTCCTTGTCTGGTGCTTGGGTGCAAGATAGAATTAACGGTTTATCTGGAACCTATGGCCTTGACGGATATAAAAAAAGTTTGAGTAGGAAAATACGTAAGTCATTAGGATTTACATTTTGAAAATTAAATACTTTTTTTTACAACCCTTAAAATATTATTGATATGGAACGAGTTTTATTGTATTTAGAAAATGGCGAAGATTGTCTACAAGACAATTGGACGCACAAAGAAGCTATTAATAAGCTAAAGAAAGAAGGTTATAAAAAAGCCTATTCAGGGCGAAAGCTCAATCGTTACGGCATAAAGGTACTTGTCGGTATTAATAACAAGAATGCTGTTTTTATCGAACAAAGAAGATTGAACGGTTTATTCAACGCGCGTATTTTAACCCTCAAATAATTTAACATGGCGAAAATTAATATCTATCTATCACGCCAGCCCTCCGGTCACCTTCACGAAATTTATCGTGAAGGGAAGCCTACGGGCGAAATGATAGACAATAAAACGCTGATGAAGATATTGACACCAGAACAATACAGCGAATTTATAAATGGTGAGCAAATATTCTTTATTGAAGGTGAGACGTTTAGAACGCGCAAACACAAAGAGAAAACAAATAGACTTTCAGGACGTTCTCATGGTAACTTTAAATTTTAAATTATGACAAAAATAGAAAAACTACACGCGGAAAAGCAACGCAAAGACCGCGAATTATTTATTAAATACAAGCAGTTTTTAGCTGGTGTCAAGAATGAGTATTTAAAGAAAGGGCCATTCGCAGCGCAGATTTACATTAGAAATAATGCGAATCTAATTATAGAAATAGCCGCTGACGATCTATATTCAGATATTTTATATAATTTAGACCTGTGAATAATGGAAACAATAGGAAACATACATCTCCCGATTACAGAGGCGATAAGAGCCCCAGGCAATGATATTGACGCAATGGACGTGTTATTTGACCTTGGAGTCGCTGAAATGCCTGCCCTGCTGCAAGACCTTTACAAACAGAAATATCCCGCGCTGGTGGTTGTTAAAGTGACAAATCCTGAACTTGTTCTTTTGCTTCTCTATATGCCCCACCCTTTTGGGCAGAGTATACAGGGCAAAAATTGCAATTATTCTTATCTCCTAATCTCCACCTCCTCCGCCATTACTTTGTCGATAAGAGGATGAGAAGCAGAGATAATGAAGAACTAGATGTTTTAGAACAGATAATTCGGTATACAGATATGTATATGGGAAAAAGAAAATTATTAGAAATTAAATAAAGATAAAATCATGGAAATATTAATAAGTTGTTTTGTATTAGGTTTTTTAATTGTGGTGTACTTCATGATAAGAGAAACCGCTAACCTTAAGCGTTTAAAGCGCGCTATTTGCGACGATAAAACAGGAATGCTTTGTTCTTATTTTATTGGTGAAGAAAGAATAACAGCAAAAGTAATTTCTTTTGACTACCAGGATGAGACGGTTTACATGAAAGATGAAAGAGGTAAATACGTTACTATTCCTTTAAACGATATCTACGGAATATGATGGAAATAGAAACTAAACACGGAGTATTTGTCACTCTCATCACCTTAGACAAGTGGATGCGGCAAACAAAGACACTAAAAGGGGAAGACCTAGTTTTTTTCGTGAATAAATGTAATCGTATCAATCAGTTTACAAGTATAATGAAAACCATATTAGGAGTAACACCCACAGAACTAAACAAGCGTTTCAGCGAAATAGATCCAAATTTTAACTCAGAAACAGATTACTATTCGGTGAGATATGCTCCAAATAAATAAAACAATATATACAAAGATATGAGGCACGTATGATTACCTGGCAAAACTTAATTTATTTAGTTTCTTGTATTTTGTGATCGCTGGTTAGGGTTCGATTCCCTTTGTGCCTCTTAATTCCTCAAAAAATTTCTTATTCATCAATCCTACCTTTGCCATCACCTCCTCCGGTGAGTATTTATAGCCTATCATCATTCCTATTGTGGTAGGAAATACTTTATCATATTCTTGCTTTAATTCATCCCTGAGGTCGTATAAGGGCTGCCAATTAGCACTCTTAACCTCATCACAATACTTTTCCCTCTGCTCCTCTGTGCCCTGATCAAAAAGTGAATGCTCCGCTGGTGTTAGTAGTGCGATGTTACGTGCTAAGAATTTATAGTGAGGATATTTATTGATCCCTTTAGCTAAAATATGAGCAAAACAGTTATAAAAATATGGAGTATTCATATAATCCCGAAGGTATAAACCAGACACAAATGACCGTTTATTGCTATAAAGCCAAAGTTGTTTGAAGATCATTGTCTGAGTCAATAAGGCCCCTCTACCTTGTTTTTCAAATATATGTACGTTTCCCATCTGTTATTTTTTTTGAGTGTATAAACATAATTAAAATTTTACTTGCTTTTTGTGTTTTTTTGAACTATATTAGTGTTTTCCAAATAGACAATGTTCTCAATTAATTAGCCTCGATTCGTTCGAGGCTTTTTATTGTGTACGTCCTCCCGAAGTTAGGAAAATGTTTTTTAATGATTGTGGGCTGCTTAATATCTAGCTTTTGCAGCTCCTGTGACGCCACCTTGATAAATTCTTTTCTTATTCTCTCGTAATACCCTTGCGTTGATTTTGGTTTGTGCATCCCTCTGTCTCCTGCGTTCCATAACCTAGAAGCATTTTCTATTTTTAATTGAGGATTGTAGTAATATTGGTAAAGAAAGAACATTTGCGTTGATTTAAGCGAGTCAAAGCGATCTTGAAGGGTAAAAGTAGTATTACATATTTTATTGATGTGGTGGAGCATTATGGGCCTTATCTGGAGTAGTCCTGCCGCCCCCTCCTCTTTATTATAGATTAATGGATTATAAGAAGATTCTATCTTACTGAATGTTTTTATTATTACTCTTTGTTGTAAGGCAATAAAGTCTACAGGCACTTTTGGAGGAGTGTATTTTACTACTTCTGGATTAGCTAGTTTTGAAGTAAGGAGAAGTAGAATTATAAGTAAGAGGGATTGCCGTAGCAAAACTATCTGTATTCGTTGATACTGCTGATGTTGTAGGAAGTATTTCTCATAATTTCATCATTTTAGTTTAAACAAATATAGTAAATATTAATTAATAGGGATTAAATAACGCTCGTTCACCACAACTCTTTTCTTCCTGAGCTCTGGGAAATATTTTTTCGACCCGTGATAGTATATGTAATTTTGATTTTTCTTTAGTTGTTTAAATGGTATGGTGCGTTTATCTGGGCAATGAGGCAGGGCAAAAAAATTACCGTACTTATCTGACACTAAATAATCCAAACCTTTAAATCTGAACTTTATTTGTAGATGTTTTACAAATTTTAAATTCTCTTGTATTTCAATTATATCAATCATTTGGATAAGTTAGTTGTACATATAAACAAGTTATAGGGCATTTAAAGAAGAACCCACTCCAACGCTTTTACAACTCCTTTTAACACCTGAATTTGATTATCGAGTAAACGACCACCTGAATCCATACAGCTGATTTGAGAAAGGTTATTATACTCTTTCTGCTTATCAATAAGTTCTTGTTTTGAACTTTCAAACTTTGATTTAATTTCTGCTAAATTTTTCATTTTAATAAGAATAAACGCCCTATAACAAAGGCTAAAAATAAGCAGGGCGTATGTGCTTAATCAAGCCTGTGAGCTTCGTTTTATCATTCGTGTAGGCTGAAAGGGTGTTGCTCGTTATCCCTGCCTATTCTTAGCCCCGACCGTTGTGCATAATACTACTTCTTAACCACATAAATGGTATTGTTCTGTTTACGATGCACCGCATTAATGTCATTTCTTTCATAATTCCCTAACCTAATTTCGCCATCTTCTTTTATACAACTTCCGTCTAATATCCAATGTTTAATGCTCTTTTTTTGTCCGTTAATTAATCGCTTTTCTGTTATCCAAACGGTAAAACCACCATTTTTGTTTACATCTACTTCAATCGTTTTTAAGTGTTTCTTTTTAATTTTCATACCGTACTATGCACAACACTATATATAATTAATAGCCTGTGTTGTGCTTATTTTAAAGGCTATTAAGTGTTTATTAATTTAGTTTTTAACTCGATAGGTAGTCGCTTATTTACGGCTACTAATCATATATTTTAACGTTAACGGCAATGCTACGCAATACTAAACCACCCGCAGAACATACCGTCATTTGTCCAATATTCTTTATATCCGCAAATTGTGCAGGTTCTAACTGTCTTGCTTTTAATGCCAACCCATGGCTTTCCTGCTATTTTAATACCCTTCACTTTATCCCAAGAGTGTGAAGCACAGCCGTTAACAGCACCTATATTTGATTGTGGTTTTTGTGGTAAATCATTCATTTTTTCTCGTATTAATGTTTATAATTTATTGAAAGTTAATTGCTTCGTAATCCGCACCCAAACATAGCTGCGTTCCGTTGTAGGTAATTGCCTTTAATAGTTTCTTACACCACAATCTAGGCATTCATCACAACCATCCTGTCTATCAATGTTTCTATGTTCGCATTTCGGCAACATACCCACAACATCAGGTATATGCAAATTTTTAACTACATTTTCAATGCATATCATAACAGCCCCAAAACTATCATCTATATAATTAGCATTTAAGCTATTATCAAAGTTTATATCATTTTTCTTAAATTCTTCTTCTATTAATTTTATCAATCCATTCATAATATTCTCCTTTTTTTATCGTTAAAAAATCTTCACATACCTGCGTTCCGTTAGCAACAAAGCCCTTTATGGAAACTCTATATCCCAACATTCATCACATATTGTAAAGGTTATGTTCCCCACAGGTTTTTGGCATTTATGGCAAATGTTTCTCATACAAGCACATTCTTTAACAGTTTCTTTGCAATTGGCACAAGGCTCAGTTGCTAACAATGTATAACCGTCAGGCTTGGTTTCTGCATTAAATTGTTTCCCGTATTCGGTGTTTGTGACTATTCCAGTCAATCCTTTAAAATTTCCTGAAACAAATTCAATGTTATCACCAATTGATATATTATTTTTTGCTTTCATTTTCAATAATATTTTTTAATAAATTCAACACTTCTTTTTGCAATTCCCTCTATGGTAATTCTTTTGTGCGATACATTACCAGTTGTTATTTTTTGTGATATTTCCAGAATATGGTTGAAATTATTAATTGCAAATTCAGATAAATCACAGTTGGGAACATAAGCTGCTTGTTGTTGTTTGTTAACTACTTCCCGCACTTCTAACAGCGTTCTTTCCCGACTTTCATCTTCAATGGTTAAATGTCCCCAATCAAACCGCTGTAATTCTAATACTTTTAATTCTTCTTCTAAAAAATCTTCTAATTGTTTCATATTATTTGTTTTAATCCGTTAAATATGTTAGGATTTCCACACCAAACGCATTTTCTTTGTTCGCCCCAACACTCATCACATACTGTAAAAGTAATATTGCCAACAGACTTACCACATTTATTGCAGATATTACGCATACAGGCGCATTGTTTAATCGTTTCCTTACAATTAGGACAAGGCTCACTATTTGTTTTCCCTAATGATATTTCTCTTTTTTTCATGTTTCCTGTTTAATGATGTATGGTATATATTTCTAAGTTGTGCATAATGTTAAGAAAAATCACCACGCTTGTATTTTTCAATTTTTGCTGTAAGTTCTTCGATAGTTGCTTCACTTTTTACATCATCGCACGAAGGGTGATTTTCAAAACAGGCTTCATATTGTTTTTTCCCTTCTTCGGAATTATGAAACCTATCTTCTTGGTTAATTCCAAGTGCTTGTTCTAAATCAAATAGTTCTTTTAATCTTTTTTCTGAATCGTGTATTGCTCCCATAATTTTGATTATTAAGCACTACGCACAACACGCAATATAAAACATGCTGGGCTTCGTGCGGTTATTAAATATTTTCTCTCGTTTCAAAGTTCGTAGAGGTTTGATAGTTTCGTGCCTCGTAATCCAGCACGATTTTATATTGCCGACCGTTATGCACCATTTGACCGAAACAACTGTGCTTCCAATTCAGACAGCCATACTGCTGCTAACTCTTCTTCTGATTCTATCTGATGCTCCACTATGTATGAGCCAACAAAATTAGCTCGTTTAAATTCTGCCATTAGCAGCAGTAAGTCCGGGCTATTTTTTAAAGTCTGTACTGCTTTCAAACGGTGCATAACAGCTATATTTAATACCTTATTTTTGTCTTGAATTTCGGTATCAGACGTTTCTTGTCGTTCGCTTAGTTCGGCATAATCATCCATTGCTTTTAATATATTATGTACAAGCATTGGTTTTTCTTGTTTTAATCTCTCAATCTGTATATTGTTGCATTTTAAAATCTGTTCTTTTTTCATCGCTCACTTATTTTTATCGTTAATAATTAAATTCTCGTTCTTTTGTCGGTACTAAACATAGCCGCGCTCAGTTAGCGTTCATGCTAAAACGCCATCGCATTGTGATTTAAGTTCGTGATAAAATTTACCTTTATCTATATCCTGTCCGCTTGATTTCAAAGCAAGTTCTCTGATATGCTTATTTGCATTCCAAATATCGCTTAATGGATATTGTTTTTTGTTGTTGGCAATCTCATTCCAAAGATTGATTAAGCCCTGCAAATCAATTGTTGCATCTGCTTCTTTTAGTATTTCTGTTATTATTCTTGACATATAATAAGTTTTTAAAGTTATAAAATAAGCCTTTCTCGTTTTAATAATTTAAAATTATCAGCGTCAATTAATTTGCCCCTATAATTTGGACTCTCAACTTTATTTATCTTTAAGATTGTTTCCTTGTTTACTTCTACTAATTGCCAATCATGGATGTAATTGTAAAAAAATACTTTATTACAAACCTTATAAACATAAATAAAACTCTTACGTGGAAGCCAATAAATTTCAGCCGTTGTCATGTAATATTGATTTTCTTTCATAATAATTAAATTAATTTTTTATTTACACTTATGTTCCCATTCTAATTGCCATCTTTCTGTTCTCTGATCTCTATACCAAAGACTTCTTTTCTTATGTGTGTTAATGAACCTTTGTCTTTCATAATCCCATTATTAATCATCAAGTTCTGCTGGTCTAATACCTAGCTCAATCATTCCCTGAAATAACGGCACAGCAGCTTTTAACGCAAGCTCAGAGACCGTTTTAAGATCAAAGCCCTGTTGTGTTAAGGAATCAGTAAAACTCATCGCACAGGCTAATTCTGGCTTTGTGTGACGAAGGACTTCTTTTGCTGATGATCTCTCTACAGACTTAAGCCCTACTTTCTTTCCCATCTCCTTAATATCCTTTGTAGATTTCCCGGTGTGGAGTAAACAGCTTTCTCTATTGTACTGAATAATGCCCTCAATCCCTCTCTCAATATAATTTTTTGAGTTTACGGCTTTACTGTTACTTTTTTGAACAGGGATACTTGCATGTATCATTATCTTATTAGATTGATCTGCTAAAGAATAATATCCGTGCTTTCTGATTGCAGGAAGTACTTCCGAAGTGACCCAATCTTTAAAAGGTTTAGCTTTTTCAAGATTAGATGCTAATGCAAGTTTGTAAACACCAGATTCTGTAACGAACTGAATACGTTGTGCTTTTGATGGTAACAATTTGTTACTTACTAATAATTTAAAGAACTTCGGGTGCTCAGATTTGTTTACCACTTTATATTCCTGCTCATTAAGAAGCCTTGTTACTACTTGCTTCATGTTGGAATGACCCCACATCTTACCGATCTCTTTTGCAAGAAACATAACGACGCCTGTTTTTTCGTTGGTAATCGTTGTCAATGTTCCAAATTCCGATTTTGTAAATTTTTTTATATCCATTTGTAATTATATTTATGTGACTGCAAATATATATATACAAATTATAAAAGTCAAGTAATTAACTCTATATATTTTTGTACAAAATCAATAAGTCTTTTTTTAAAGTCATCTGTATTAGAAATTATAGTTGTGAACAAATTGTTAATCTCTAATGACTGGCTAATTAAGATTTAGTCAGTACTGATTACAATTATGGAATATGATGTTACGGAGTCATGCTAAATCTTTCAAATGCTCATGTATTCTATCATCAATAGTCTCTGCTTCGTTTTGCCTCTTCTCTGCCATCTTTCTCGCGTAACTATCCTCTTCCAAGTCTTGTGACCACTCCATGTATAGCTCAACTTCTTTTAGCTTTGTGTCACGCAAGAATATCAATCCCCACACTTTTCTCCATTGTTTTTTTGTGATGGTGATATTTGATTTTAATAATTTATCTATGTTGTCCATTACACCTCCTTATACCAAGGGTATTTAGTCCCTAGCGGACGATAATTTTCTGGAGCCACTTCTCCGCATTTCTCGCATACCATTTTAGGAATTACGTTACGATGAAAATTATCATCATCATATCCTGATCTTTCTTTTGTTGCACCACAGTGCTCGCATTCAAAAATGGCTATAAAATCTCTTCTGTGTTGTGATTTAACTGTTTGTATTCTCATGTCGTAAATATTTAATGAATAAAAAAAGGGCAGTTAAACCATATCGGCCAACTACCCTAATTAATAACTGTAAGTAAGAGTTAGATTACAAAGATACTAACTATATGCTATTAAGCAAGGTGTTTATTTCCGACTTTGTTCCGCTGTAGCAAAACTCCTCCATATTCTTGTAATGTTGAAACTGTGGAAGCTTTGTGCTTAAGATAGATATGAATGCAGTGTTATCTAGTCCTGCAATTGTGCTGAACTCCTCATGCAACTGCTTTACCTCATCAAATGGTCTTCTTCCTCCTGGGTTGTCTGTAACCATTATGCCGAACACATTAGACTCATAATCATCTGTGCCGTTGTTGGTGTCAACATCGTCATCTTCACTTTCTACTGCTACCATTGGTACGTTAAAGGGGTCATCATCATCTAACATTATTGGTGGGGATGTGCTTGTGGTTTCCTCCACGATAGTATTAGGATCTGATTCATTCTCATCAAGTAATTGTTTTAACGTTCCGTCAATCTTTGCTAAAATAATTGTGCGAAGCTTTTTATTGGTGTTTCTACCTGGTATAACTTTAGTGGCTATTATCATTTCATCATCAGTATTGATTAAGCCATCTAATTCATCAGTCTGCATTTTAGCCATCTCAGCATCCGTGTAAATAGGAATGATATTATCCACTCCATCCTTGATTACTACCATCCCCCTTCTTAAAGGAGGAACTTCTTTATCAAAAGCTATTTCAAGTGCGTCTTTCTCATCCACCTTCCCATTACGCTTGTCTATGATAGCGTTGGCTTTGCTTATTAAAGTTTCGCCTCTGTCCATGTGTTTTTTATCAACCACTATACTAGACCCAGATTTAGTTTCAAAAACCTCTAACGTTTTTTGTTCGGAAGCCTCATCATTATCCATATATTCATACTCTTTAGCTTCGACGTCTCTTATTTCTGCCTGATCATAGATAACTGCATTCATCATATTGATATCAACACTAAGAGGTGCGTAGGTAGATAAATTAAGTTTTAAAACGGTTTTTTCACACATTTGCTCGAAACCTCCATCGCTTTTATCTGCCCATTTTCCTTTTCCTCTTTGGAAAGATTTACTATATCTTTTAGCATGTGTCTCAAGCTTCTCAATAGGCATATAATAAAACTTCTCAAACCCATTAACTAATTTAAAGAAAGAAACATAGCCGATGATTTCATCCGACAATTTCCCTGCCTCATCAAACTCATATTCTCCTGTAAACCGATTGTGTTTTTTTATCTCTCCTTTATAAACCTCACAAACATTAATAGTTTTGAACAACCCCGTTCTCTGTGCTAATTGTATGAATCCTTTCTTCATTACTTGAAACTGAGCCTTCATCATTCCTGATGGTCCATCCCAATAAGGAACAATGCCCGCAAAACCTAACCCTGGTGTTAAGGGTAAATCCATACTTGCAGCCATTAACGCGGATGAGATAATACTCATATGCTCACATTTCTGTAGTTCTGCGCTTCCGCTTGCTATTGTAACTAAGTTACTAATAAACATTGGAGCCTTCTTGCCTAATGCTTCATTAAACTTGTTTTTAATTTGCTCCTGATTTAACAGGCTTTTAAATTTAACAAGTGACGACGCTGATTTGTTCTCTTTTTCCATAATACTCTTCTTTTGTTTGTATAAAATTATTATATGATTCTAATGCTTTTTTTTCGGTTTTATGATAACCTAAATGAATTTTTCCCCATTAACATTTAAGGATACGTGTAACCAACCTCTGGTTTTTTGAATTTTCCTTAAATTACCAGGAACGTATTGTAGTCCCTTTGCTTTTACAAATCGCTCTTTAGAAAGAACCCTCCCATAATTACTCACTTGGTATTCATTTTCTAATCCATGAATGTCTTTCCACTCTTCTTCTATGAATTTAAAGTTAAGATTATAAAATTCAGGATGATTAACTGTAATTTTTTTCATAATAAAAAGCCCATATCGTTACAAAGGCAATCCAGCTCGGAAATATTCCGATAAGGCAATGTAACTAATATGGGTCTTATTTTTTTTCATAACTGAATTGCGATGCTAATATACAAAATATTTAATCGCGATAGGTATTATTTTATTGATGATGCTGTCATGTATGTACTTCCAGTAGTAGAACTCAAATCAAGACTTGGGTTGTCATTACCAATTCCAACGTTTCTGCCTATATAGTGCCGTTCTCCTAAATGACTAAGACTATCTTTAAAACAGATATCATTGTCATTGCCGGCCGCTAAAAAGGGCGTACTGCGATTTCTACTTGATCAAGCTGGTGGATATACTCTTCTGGTATTTCACGACTAGCCATAATAAGTGCAGCATGTTGATCTGCTACTAAAACTGTTTTTAAAGGGCTGATTAAAATAGATTTTTTACCCTCTTTTACTTGCTCTTCTGTTGGATGCCAAAGAATTGCCGACTGAAATAATTTTGATTTACTCATGATAATAAAATTTAAAGTTAATAAAAATGCTTCTTATTGTTTTATATAGATAATTACTTTGTTTATTAACAAGACAACGTCACCCATCTTCTTGATGTTTTTGGATGATTTAAAAGAGTATTTTGTTTTTAGGTTTTCAAGGTCTTTTATTAAGTCCTGAATTTTATCTGCGTCGCCTTTACTTAATTCTGCTTCTTTTTCTTTTTCAGCGTTTTCAGCCATCAGTTTTTCGGCTTTTGCTTTTGCTGTTAATTCATCTTGAAGTTTAGCGGCTTTTTCCCTCTCAATAGCTAACGCTTTCTCGTTTGCTTCCTGAGCTTCTTTTAGCACTTTGTTTTCTTGAATCATCTGTGCTTGACGTTGTAGGTATGCGAGTTCGGCTGCTGCCTTGTCTTCTACTGCTTTCGCTTCTGCTGCTTTTCGTGCCGTGAAGTTTGTTTTTGCGCCTGTCAAATAATTACTCCAAACATCATCAGCCATAGAACCAAGATTACCTGGTAACATAACCCCTTCATCGTGAAATTTAGAAAGTTCAGCATGTCTGCTCGCTTGCAGTTTATCTATTCTTTCCTTTTCGAGATTAACAAAGTAGTTCTCAATAGATGATAACTTCTCTTCGATACCTTGAGAAGCCATCAACTGTGTGTTCTTCCATCCATCAACAAATCGTCCACCATTCAAATAAAAAGCCTTTAAATCCTTATGGATAGCTGCTGTGCCTGTTCTTACTTTTACGTACTGCTTCCTCAACTCCCCTGCTTGGATAGTTGTTTCTTTATTGATAGGTAGATTTACAATTCTATTGTATTCAACCTCTAAAGCTTCCATTTTATCCAGCATCGGTTTGAACATATCGGAGATTTGTTTTGCTTTGCTTTCTTCTAATCCGAAATCAGAGGCTTTAATATTTAATATTACTTTGTCCATAAATTTAATTTTTTAATAATTTAATTGACTGTGATTACTTGTCCAATTTCTTTCTTCTGGAGGAATCCATGGAATACCCAAAAAATCAAAGAAATCATATTCTGTGTTGAATAAAGGAGGCTTCGTCTCTCTTCCTTTAAACTCTGGCTTAACTGTCCATTTTGAACCCTTCTTAGTACACTCTGCCTTTCTTCTTAATCCATTCTCCGTCCCGGCCCAGCCAATTCTGTTCCATGTTACAGCAAGCTTTATATGGCTGTAGGCTGATGATCCTGTACGGATTGCTAGTATCCTTCCGTAGTCATATTCCTGTGCAATATACAGCTCTATCTGGATTCTGCTTTTTGGGTACTTTAGTCTTTTTAACCTATTCCCATTAACTACAAGACCTGGATAATCTTTATGGAACAAATTAGAAAGAGGATTCATATCTTTCTCTGTGCATACCACCTCAATATCACCAACCTCCTTACATCCTCTCCTTATGCTTCCTGCTATTTCAGCTTTTTCTACATGAGGCTCTATAAGGGTGAGAAACCTATTAGCTACTTCTAAGGCTTTATAAAGTGGTATTTTAGTTCCTGTGCTCATTCTACTGTACAACTTAATCCCTCAAGGCTATTAAACCATCGAGTTTTCCCTCCGTCGGGAGTCCACGCTCTTCCTCTTAAAGAGAAATCAATATTTACCCAGTCTCCTTCTTGGACGTTTGCTGTTTGCATGGTAAGTTCATTCTTAAATTCAAAAAGGACGGGATCACCATCTCTCTTGTTACCAAACCAAATCTCTAAGATTAACTCACTCTTTCTTAGTCTCTCGTTAATCACTTCTGGAGGATGTACCGCTAATACTTTTCCTGAAATGTTAAATTCATTCTTCTGTGTTTTACCCATGTTGTTATTTATTAAGATTTATTAAATTTGTTTAGCCGTGCTACTTGCACTTGTATGTATGGTTGCTCACCGTATGGCTTAGACCCTGACATATCTACAATCTTAGAATCGTCTTTCCAAAAAATACCATTTAAAGCATCTCCTACAAACTTCTCTAAATTATCAACGTCCGGTGTTGACGTTCTCCATTTGGGAGCATTATCTTTTAGTATGTGAGCATTCTTTCCTGTCTTATAGTGGTTCTTAGGTCGTGAAAAACAAAAAGTAAACTTCACGTACAGTGGCTCATCAAAAGGTATCTCTGGCTTATATGATATAGCTTTAGTGAGAAAATTAGCTTTATCATCAGAGGATGGATCATAAGTACCTCTAAATTCTCCTTTCTGGAATGACCTATGCCTCTTAAGCGCAATTGGATTACCTTGTATCTTAAAGTCTATATCGAAGAAGCTCATATTATTCTTTCGTGTTTAATTCATTACCTATTACTTTTATCACTCCAGGAATGAATGTTTCTATCACTCCTGTTTTTATGTGTTGGCATATCCCTACTGTTGAGGAGTACGGAATTGGATTATGACTCTGATCATACACAAAGTTAGTTTCTAATCCCCAATGAAGTAAGTAATACATCTCAGCTATAAACTGCTGTTTCTGGTTTATCTTCTTTGCGTCCATTGGTTTATTTTCAATATCCAACAACTCACCGTCCTCATTGTAAACGGGTTTTTGTATTTCTACTACTGTGTGTAATCTTGCCATAGCTAATCTGTTTAGTATATGTTGCCCACAACCTTTTTGTTCTTAACAAAACCACAACTAAGCGGCATTATCCACTCACTCCCATTTTTCCTTTTAGCTTCCAAACAGAACTTCCCTTCGTGGAAAATAACTACGCCTATTTCTCCTTGTGGGTTTTGCAGTTTGTCGCCTTCGTAAATTTCAACTTCGTTTTTGTCTTTTAATCCTGTGTATTCTATTAAAACAAACTCGGTATCGTCTAACTCGTCGTCTGGCTCATAAACTTCTATACATCCCAGCCCAAAAAATATATTAGCTACTTCTTGCATAATCTTAATTTTTTTATTCCAAGCTCTAAATTTAATCTCTCTTTTCTCCATAGCTTACTTCTTTACTGCTGCGATAACATCCTCTGCAATCTCTCCCAAAGCATCTATATAGCCCTGTAGAGTTGTTATCTCTCCTGCGTTACACTTCGTGTCCACTGCATCTGTTATGAGGTAATGCATCACCCTATCCATCGAAAGAGCGTATGCTATAAAACTCTTAGATAAATATTCTTCTTTTGTTCCTTTTTTTTTGGCGGTGACTTCTTTATAAACGTCATACCTACCATGCCCATTAGGCTCAATAATGTAATTCTTGTATCGTATCATAGCTTTGTTTTTTAGAATAAATCAGTTTCTAACTTTTCAAATTCTCTTTCTATAACATCCTCACTAGGCTTTTCCTTTGTGCGGTTGTTGAAGGTTCTACTCTTAGACCCTTTTCGTGGTGACCAGTTAACCACTCCTAACTTTCCGAAGTCAACACTCTCTGCTCCGTGTAGTCCTAAAAATTGTATAAATAAATTCTTACATCTGTTGCGCTCCTTGACTATCTTATTCTTAAGAGACTTAAGGAAATTATCATACTTAGCTACCTTGTATAGCTCCATTGTGCCGTCAATAGATTCTCTTACCTTTAAGAACTTCTCTTCCATAAAGTCTTTGTAGGCTTCCGATTCGTCTGGTTCGGGCTCATATCTCTGTATCTCCGCTTCCCATTTCTCACTTTCTCCAAGATTACCCTGCATATCAGCTTCGTTTCGCTTTATTACAGCTTCCCTACCTGGTACTATGCGATTATACCAAAAGTTCTTAGATATACTTATGATGCGTTCTGTCAACGCGTCATCACGCATAATCTTCTCCACCTGTAATTGCCCTCCATCAACTAGCATAGCTATCTCCGCGTAATCAGAATCTAAAACAATAAAGTATTGAGATATTTGTGCAAGGTGATATATAGGTATTCCATCTTCCCACATCTGAGATACCCAATAACTCATATTCTTACATTCTAATATACCCTCTTTCTCTAATGGCTCTCCTGTGATTAGGTTGAAGCCTCCTTCAATGTTTATTAACCTATCCACTGATGCAAACAACCAAGGATAATCAGGATTTACTACATAGCCATTTACGGATCGGCATTTGCGAACTATTTTATTGTTGTTGTAGTTCTCGACGTAGCCGTCTTTAGTCCCATCGTAAAAACCCCAGACGCGAGCTATGTTGTCTTCATTCATCCTTCCCCAGAACATTCTCTCGCTATCTATTCTGCGTTGTTCTATGTTTCCTATCTTCTCATGGTATAAACGAACTGCGGTGTCGTACTTGTTAATTCCTAATACGGTTCCTATCTCAGACCCCCCTATACCATTCATGCGAAACTTATACCACTCTTCGCTGTGAGGCTCTATCAAATGTACTTTTAAATCTTTTCTCATTTCTTCTTGCTCTTTTTTAAATCAATATTCCCTTGTATCTTATCAAAGATGGCTTGTAACACATTCACCTGTGAACTCATTAATGCCGTGGGCTGCTTCCCTTCTATGGAAACTAGATTATACCACTCATTATAAACCTCTAGGAGTAGTAATTGTTGTTGATTATAAACATCCAGCATACGGTTGATAGAATGAAACAATCTGTGAAAGTCTACATTCTGAGCATCCAGTTTTCGGAATAAGTCCATAGCTTTTTGCTTATCACCAGGGATGTTTTGTTCGTCCCACCCATCCATGACGGATCTGCCATTGTCCACCCTCTCGTTCAATGGATCACAATACCATAACTTGAAATGCTCCAGCTCTTTTGCTACTTCTTTTTTAATGTCTCTCATTTCTCAATATAAAATGCTTGTCCTTCGTTTATAAAATGATACTCAACGCCGTTTACGTGTGCTATATTCGCCGACTTACGATTGTACCTTACCTTATCCCCTGCCTTTAGTTGTGTGCATCCATCTGCAACATCAACGACAATGCCAAAATTAGGCTTGTCTTTGATTGTTTTAGGAATTATAATCCCCTTATCTGTTTTCTCTAAATTCTCTTCTGGAGTTAGCAAAACCACTGTTCCTTGTAATTTCATTGTTCTTGTTTTTATTATACATTAAATTAGTGTATGGTATATATTTCTAAGTTGTGTGACCATTGAAAATGCATTCGCATTAAAATTTGTAAGTTTATAAGCATCTGCAACGCCCCTAACAAAGAACAACGGCACACAACAAGGGCTATATGCAATGCGTTTTTGTCTCTTTATAAAATCTTTTATCGGTATCATAAGCAAAAAATAAAAAGCCTACGCACTTGGTTCAATTAACTCTACCGCGGCTGCCATAAATAACATTGTCATCATTCCGTCATCTCTCACGCTTTCCAAGCTGCAAATCTCATACACGCTTGGAAGCACATCTAAATTAAATTTCTTTTGGTGTCCTTCAATCACATTTTTATATGTTCGTAATTTCTCTGAATAGTCTTCTCTGAAGAATCGTTTTGCAGTATCTCTACATTCATAGAGTTTTGCTGCTATTTTTATTTGTTTTTCCATCCCTTTTTTTATTTTTTATCGTTTCTTTTAAGTTTTGTCGTTAATTGCACTGCACATAGCCTGAACGTTATAAACAAATAAAATTATTCACGGGCAAGCATTCTTTCAAGTTCGCAAATTTGAATATCAATTTTATCTAATAATTTTGCTTCGTGAATAATCATATCGCTGGTCAATGTTGGTCTGCCTTTTATATCATTCAAAATTTGCTCTTTGCGTTCTTCGAGCATTATTTTTCTTCTACCAAGTTTCATCTCTAATTTTGTCATAATTTTATCAGTTTATAACAAGCAATATAATTAATTGCCTGTCAAGTTATTACTAATTTTTAAAATTTGTAGTATGGCAACTAATCATATTGCCGTACCGTTATAATTAATTACCATTCAACATAACCTTTAAATATGTAGGTGAAAGGGTTTCTTATAAGTATCCAAATCCTTTTATACCATAAAAAATTTGATTCTATCTTAACACTTGGTGGCTCAATTTTTCTAATTTTCATAATTTCTATTTTTAAATTTAACTAATTATAACACGGGCTAATACGCCATGGCACATAGCCCCCCCGTTATCAGAAAGGTATTTGATCTTGCTCGTAAGCTAAGTGTTCTTGAGTATTTGTTTAAAATTAATTCTTCCATAATATGTTTATTTTTAAAATGGCAATATAACTTTCTCGTACTTTTAAAATAATGATAATACCCCAAGTCTTTCATTTGTATATTTATGTGCTTTATCACTTATATCTGAACCTTGAAAGTTTCTTTTAAAATCTTGACAACTTAAAGGCACTGTTCCACTTCCAAAAAAAGGATCAACCACAAGTTCGTTTTCTTCCGTAAATTGCTCAATAAATGGATTTATTAATCCTAAAGGCTTTTGAGTAGGATAACCACCTTTTGCCATTGGTACAGTAAAAATATCAGGTAATGATAAATCTTTCGGCTTTCGGTTTTTGCCTTTATCAAGCATCACAATAAATTCGTGTCTGCTTCTAAAATGATAACCCATTCCTAAACTTACTTTATCCCAAATTAAAGGCTTGTAATAATCAAACCCAGCTTCTTCTACATATCCCAATATCCATTTTAATGTTTGCCCATCGCACATAATAAAAGCGTGTCGGTCTTTTTTTAGAACTCTGTGTATTTCACAAATCAATTGCCATAATTCTTCACTATCAATAGTTTCAAACCAGCCTGTTTGTTTGTCTTTATCAGCATTACCACCAAGCCTTGTAGTTGTTCCTACATTTCGCCATTTGTTTAAAGTCCAATATGGTGGGTCTGTAAAAACAAGATCAACGCTTTCATTTGGCAATGTTTCTAAAAATGCAAAAGCATCTTTTTTATGTAAGACTATCATTGGAAGTTAAAGTTAAAATTAGGATTAAGGCTTAACTCTGTAATATCGGCTTCGCATTTAGCACATTCAACTAAATCAATTCCACTACTTTTATGCCAGCAGTTTATCGTGTTTGGTTCATCTTCATCAACACTTGCTTTCCAATATTCAAATTCGTGAACATAGAAGTCTTTTGACCCACAATGTGGGCATTCGCATTTTTCTGTTTTTTTAGATTCTTTTGACATCTCTTTTTTATTTTTTATCGTTTCGTTTAAATTTTCCCTGTGTCATAAGTTAAAAATAAAATGGCAATAAATTATTTAAAATATATTCCGTTTTAAAACGGGATTAGGTCTTCATCATTATCCATATCAGGAATATTCGGAGGGTTTATTGGGGCTGCCGACTTACTTTTCCCATTAGATGAAACGCTGAATTTCCCCCATACATTCATCTCCATCTTAACTCTATTCTCATGCCCTAACTCCTCAAATCTTATTTTCTCTGTTCTTATTATTGTGGGTGCTTTTTCAACCACTTCATACTTCTCATCCTCATCAAGCCTATTAAAGTCTAATCCCTTCTCTGCGGCTGCATGGGCTGTTAGTTTACGCATTTTATAGCGATGTATTAGTATTCCTATATCTGCTTTCTCCTTCCATGCTGACGACCCTTTGATATCATATAGTGATGGCATTTTGTAGTTCTCCCCCACCATCTCTATCTTTCTAGGATGCACTATTATGATACCATGTAAATCCCAATAATCATTGAAGTTTATCATCTTATCTAATTGTTCACTTATAAATGAAGTTTCACTCTGCATCTTAGGCTGCTCATGCTCTATCTTATTCCAAGCGTCGATAATGTAGCCGTAGATATTCTCTGTCTTTTTAAGATAGCTTACATACTCCTGTATGGACTGTAAGGTGTTTACCCTGTCAACGTTTATTCTCCCTCCAAAAGTCTCATAGTTCAGCTTATCCGGTGATATGACAAAAAAATGCTTCTCCACAAAATTCATTGCCTTTCGGTACATCTCATCATTCATGCTGTTGTGCCTCCCCTTCTCCATAGCCATACCTGTTAACGCCTCTGCTATCTTAGCGTATTCTCTGGCTACTGGTCTATTCTCTGGAGTGAACAACGCCCATTTGAGTCCTAAATCTGCATTGTGCTGTATCATGGTTACTACCCACCATCTTATCCATACAGATTTTCCGCTGTTGTGGACTAGGATAGGATATTTAGCTGTGGCCAAATAATAATTTGAATTATCCTCAACGGTGAGATCGTAAACATCTTCCATTGGAATTTCTTCTATACTAAAAATATCTTCTAATTCTATAATAGATGCTTCCATGTTCTTCCTTGTGTGATAGCTTTAATTACGTGAAATGTTGTTCCATATTGTTCAGCGAGTTCTTTTTTGGTTACTCCGCTTCTTGCTTTTTTACCATAGGTATAGTTTTTTCTGATTTCTAAAACCTGCTTATCTGTCAATGTAGATGCTGGATTATTTTGTCCCTTATTTGAACTTAACCCTATTTTAAATGAATGAGATATATTTTCAGAATGGCTTACCCATTCTAAATTCATAACCCTGTTATCTGAACGTATTCCGTTTATATGATTACATTCGTTTTTATCATTAGTCGGCTCTCCGCGAAAAGTTCGGAGTATTATCCTATGAACTTTTATTGTAGACGTTTTTCCATCATCACCCTTAAGCATCGTCCTTAAATACCCAGTACCATCCAAGGCTGGTTTCATTATTCTCTCTAAACCTTGGTTCTTCCAATTAAAAGTTTTAATTCTTCCCATAGTAGAAGCCTCATAAAGACTAAAATCAGGTATCGTTTGCCATCTTTCCATAACTATTTATTTTTAGATTTATTTGCAAACATACTAATAATTTCACGGACTTGCACATATTCCACGCCTGTAAAAAATTTATGATTTTCAGTTACTTTGATTATAGTCCCGTCTTTTAAAGTAATTCTGTAGAGTTTCCCTTGATGTTTCTTGTAATGGTGACGTTCTTTTACTTTTCTATACTCATTAATCTTATGTAAATGATCGTAAGTTAAAACATAATCTCCCCGCCTTATATCCTTGATTTGTAACACCCCTTTATTTGTATGAATTAATTGTTCTCCTGTGAAACACCCTGGTACACCTGTAATAAAAGTAATTAGCTTCGGTTTTACTGTAAACAGATAATCAACTTCCGGAACACCACATCCTAATCCTTTTGTGAATCCTTGATTACGTAACATATCAAGATCTTCTCTTACGTGTGATGCCTTAACAACTCCTTTTATAGGTACTGATGATGAGTTAGAGAGGCATTCATCCACTCCTGTTTTCCCTAACGCTTCTAATCCTTTCTTCTCATCACCAGCAAACACCTCATTGATATCCTTATAACCAGGGGGGTAGCGAATAACCTTGCATTTTTCTTTGCCGAGTATCATAGCAAGATGCCCCCTTAAGTTAATTCCAGGTTCATCGTTATCCACACTTAAATAAATCAAATCAATATCTGCAAGAACGCTTACCACGTATTTATCTTGTAAGTAAGCAAACTCCTTATCAAAGTTCTTACTGTTTAATGATGGAGCTCCCTGTGGTACAGAAATTACATTAACATACCCACACTCCATATAAGTAAGCATATCCCACTCCCCCTCTGTTATAATTAACGTATTTTTTGGGAATTTAGTCCCTTCTTCATCATGTGTTTTGATGTGCTGTAATCCGAACGGGATTATTCTTGTACCTAAATCTTTTGGTAGCTGAAACCATTTTGGCCCTTTATCTCCTTTAGTCCAGTCCATATTGAGGTACTTAACGTTTACTAAGGTGAGGCTCATAAAATATGGGAAGCATATTATCGTTCTTTGCCCTTGCTGCATCTCATATAACCTAGCTTTCTTTGCCGTGTTTTGAGTTATTCCACGCTTCTGGAAATACTCCCTTACTTTTAAGCTAAATGCCTTCTGTGTTGTAGGTATCTTACTCTTTTCTTTCACAGCATCATAACGTCCTTGAAAGTCGATATTACCCGACCAGCTACAGTGCGAGCAGCGGTACCAACGATTACCAACTTCATCATTGACGGTTAAGCATTTTGCCCCTTGATGCTTTGTTCTTGTAGAATCACATTCAGGACATATTGTTGCGTAACGCTGTCTCCCTTTTTGTTCTTTAATCCCTAAATCGGCAAATTCCATTCAGTAGCTTTTTAATTATTAAGGTAATAAGGCTTCACTCTTTTCATTCCGAATAATAAACTTCGGCCCATCTCCATCAACGTCTGGATGTGTGTACCCGAAGTCTAATGCTGTGTCAAACTCCGTTCCGTTCCATAATGGACGGCATTTGTTTGCTATGGTGCTCTCAGCTAATCCTGTTAGCCCAGAGTACTGTTTTGTAGTCCATGTGTTATATCTTAGCATTTCACGAATCCGCTCTCTCTTATCTTCCCCTAACCCTCTTGCTTTCAAGATGCGGTCGACAAGCTGTTCATCTATTTTAACTAGACGGACTTGCTCTTTTACTAATCCTAACTTTGTTTCCATAATTGTTTTATTTTTTATTTTTACTTGATATTACTTCTAATTTAGTTTTTAGGGCTTCAACTCTTGTGTAACCACAACATAAGCATATAGTATATACAAAATTATGACGTTGAAAGCTACGAGGATGCTTGCATTCTTCTGGTAAGTGATGGGGAATGTTTTTTATCTGAGCTAAATCTTTTGGAATATGTCCTAGATGTATTTTACAATCATTACATTCAAGATAAGGATCAGTAACATATAAACTATTTTTAGGGAGCCCTTTAGGTCTTTTATGTCCTTTTAAGGATAAAGATTCATGGTTACATTCTTTTTTATCATCGACTTTAATATTAGGGACTCCAATACCTTCTATATCTCGGCTAGTGGCTGTTATTGAAATAGGCTTATTCAATTCTTTGTGAGTGTGAATTTTATTTCCTGGATCATCACACCTTCCTCCTTCTTTTATTTCCAATTGTTTTTGAGGTGAAGTCCCCCCAGTAACATTTCCATCATAATAACTAAAACGATAGTCGCCAACTGCCATATTAATACCAATCTTTCTTCTTTTAGCGAAGCTGTATGCTTGATTGAATACCCAACGCTCAAATTTCGTTAACTGTTTATATTTACCTTCCATCTCTACAATATTTTACTTTGTTTTTTTTCTTTGTGCAAAACTATTGTTATTTTTCACAAAAAGCAAGTATTTTAACAAAAAAAAAGAGAATCCTATTAAAGATTCTCTTCAAACGTGTACTGGAGTCCTTTCACTAACCCCCCACGTGTAATGCGCTAAAGCCTATCACTACTGCTCCTGTGATTATTTGCCACATAGTTTTTTGCCTGTGCGCTTTTTTTATTTCTTTATTATTTATATCTATAATTTTATTGTTGTTGTTGATGATGGTTTCAAATTCTACCCTCATCATCTCCATTATTATAACCTTTCTCTCTTGCTCTGATATTATCGTATCCTTTATCTCTAACTGATAATCTTTCTCTTTTACCTGTGCTATTAGATTATAGTTTAAATCTCCTAGTGATTTTTTTTCGAGAAAAGTCAAATGGATACCTTTTACCTGTGGCTCATTGAAAGGATACCTCATTATTCCTTGATATGGGTACGCTACATCCGTCAGGAAGCGATAACTACTGTCTGTGGGTATAGATGCTACACTGTCACTTAAATCGTTGTACTGCCCCCTTAGTTTGTTGTATTTCTTCTCAATAATCTTTATTTTTCGTATTGATAATGATATACTGTCTTTTAACTCATCAATCCGAGCGTCCTTAAGAGCTATATTTATATCCTTGTCTCTGATATTTCTCTTTAGCGAATCGTTACTCATGTATAATTCTGCCATTTGACCCACCATAGCTTCCATCTCCGCCCTTTTACATCCGTTCTGGTATATTGTTAAGGCGAGGAATAAAATAAGCAAAATAAAGGCTACGTTTTTAACTTTCATACCTTTGGTTTCCATAATTTCTCTATCCATTTAAACGCTAATTCATGTAGTGATGTGCCTAATGCATAACTAAACACTATCTCCACCCACGTAGCATCTGTAAATAATAAAAACGGTATAGCTAATAATGTAGCTAATGCTAACACCGTGTACACTGTCATCCAATTAAAATTGGTTGTGAGCTGTAACATCTCTGTAAAATACTTCTTAATGAGATACGACAACAAAATAAAGATTAATAAATAAGGTATATTAATGTATACCTGCACCTGATTCCAAATTTGATCCATCCATTCCATAACTTTTGTTTTTAGTGAATATTTATAATTTGATTTGAAAGTGAACTAAGTCCATAAGATTCTGATCGTGCATATCTTGATCATCATCCCAGTTCCCTCCCCACGTTATCTCGTGTGATATTCTTCCTTCGGCTTTTAATCTCTCCGCTATGCCCTTTACATATCCTCCCCAATAATAAAGTAGTTCTTTATCCTGCCAGTTAATAGGATATGGCACAGCATCTACAGCCTCTGATGGGTATTTGTTGTGTCTGCTTTGATTCACTGTGCCGTCACAATTTGTTACAACAAGCTTTTTATCAAACACTATCCATTTACCTAATGAGTTTTGCTTGCGGCCTTGTTTGAATAATTCAAACTGTAACTCTGGGCTTCTGTGTCCATATAATATGCTGTGATCAAACTTTTTTATCACCTCATTAAATATAATTTGAAGATCGACTGTCGCCGTGCTCAAATTAGCTTCTGATTTTACTCCGTATTTTGGCATAACTATTTGTTTTTAATTTCTTTAACTGCTTCAAGCATAATATCAGCTCTTTTATCCATAAACTCCTCGTAATTTAACTTTCCTAGTTCATAGTCTGTCTGTAAATTATCAATACGTTTTTGAGCTCCGTTACGACCATATAAGATGCTTTCTACTCTCATTTTTTCATCGGTCATGTAAATATTAGGATCGGCAAGATTTTTGTCTTTATTCTTAGCGTTTATAGCTTGTTTATAAAGTTTTCTGTTATTAGCCACTTCCTCTAACGCATCGTAGTATTCACCTATTTTCTCCCAGTTCTTTTCAGGATAGGTTCTGATAAATTGATTAATGAACGGAATATTATCTGCTACTATTTTTTCATCCGGACTCGCAAGGATAAAAGCGAGACCAACCGTTTCTGCTATAAAGTTCCCTGTTCCTGCTAAGTAACCAGATAGGATGTGTTCTGCTTTGCTTGGATTAATGTCTGCCCAACCTGGTATCTTTACTATTTTGCCATCCTTGTCATATATTTTCACTCCGCTATCAGGGTGTGGATGCACTAATGATACCAATCCGTCTGTGAAAAACTTCATAGCTGGGTTTACATGACGTGCGTGTAATTTACTGCTCAATATAGTCTTATCGAAAACTTCACGATAAATACGCCCACCAAAGTAATTTCTGTTATTAGCTACCTCGTAAAAAGGTTTCACGAATGTTGGTATAATAGGAGCTAATCTAAACTCTCCATCAGTATAAAATCCTCCAATATCAATTGGAGATAATCCTGCTATAAAGTTTAAGACAGCAGTTCCTGCGGCATCCTCTGCACTTCTTTCTCCATGAATGAAATCGGACGTTATAGTTCCCCATGAATAGAAACCTCTCCAGAATGGAGGTAATGGAATGCTTAGATATTCTCCGTTTGATTTAGGAATTATTAAATAATTATCGCGCATCCATGGGTTTACATTGTAGTACCCTCCATTTTCGTCATCATCATCGTCAAATAACCTATTAAGTTCGGCCATTAAAAACCCAAATAACATCATTCCTGTTGCTACAGCTGTGAATGCTTTTGGATATTTTTTACCTAAATGAGCGTTCTTTTGTAATGACTGTATAGAAGGATTCCAAAAAGCTATCAGACTATCAAAAGACTTCGTGCCTTTCCCTTTTCTGTTGAAGTTTACACTCGCCTCTTTAGCTTGTGCAGCAGCATCCTTGCGGCTATACCCTGCCTTGATTGCTGACACGTAAATACTAAATCTTGTAACATCCTCAAATAATTGATTCATAAACTCTAACTGGGCTGTTACTTTTGCCGCATTTACCCTAAACCCACGCATTTCATTTTTAATTGCACGTTCTAATTCTCTGCTAAGGTCTTCAATTGATTGCTCGTGAGTAAATCCTGTTGGGCCTCCGTCTATTTGGAAGTTTACGTATCGCTGATGTTCTGCGTTCTCTGTTGGGTTAAACTTACTAGGATGGTAGATGCTAGTAGCAATAGTTTTGAATGCTGTGGGAACATACGCTACGAAATATGCTGCTTGCTTAGGCCCTCCCGTGATTAATGATGTTAACCCTGCTTCAATGATATCTCGGAAAACGTTTTTTGGTGGAAATACAATATTCCAGCTTGTCATTAAACGCTTCTGTAAATTTGTAATTCTTCCAAACGTATTTCCTAAGACTGAATTAAGATGCTCTATATCAATATCCCTTCCTTTAATCCTTACTAAAGTGTTCTGGTTATTCATTATTTGAGCTACAGGAAGCATTTCTCCTTTCATTACGATGGCTACATCTTGTTTGCCTAAATGGATTATTACTTCGTGCTGTTTTGCCTGTGATAATGTTCTTAATCTCTGGTGTCCTGAATATAATACACGTTTAGCATTTCCTTCTTTAAACATTTCTTTACTGGGGCGTTTGATAGTCGTTACCCATACCTCTTCTCCTGTCCCTTCATGTCTTTTTATATAATAAACATCTTTAATTTCGTATAATTCATCATTTGGGTTGCTCATAACAAATTCTAATAAAGAATTATTCACTTCGTTGGTTATCCTTTCCTGAATAGCTTTAAATCCCATTTGCTGGATATATACCAACGGATCGTCCGGTAAACTCTCTCTACCCTTAGCTTTCTGTATTGATGATCCTTTACCACTTTTTGTGTGATAAAGCAATTGCTTTTCTGATGCTTCAAACCATCCACGTAGAGGAACATAATGATCATACATTTTCTTTATTTCATCATGCTCTTCCTCTGTAATAGATTCTGACTCTCTCCATTGATCTACAACAAAATCAGTTGCTGCCTTTTGTTTTTGCCAAAACTCATCTATAAGTTCACTGGGGACTTTGCTCTCAAATTCTTTGACAAGTCTTTCCGCTAAAGCATCGGGGTTATCGCTGTATTCTTGGTTTATATCTAAAGCACTAATACCTGAAAAATCACGTTTGTTTATCTCTTCTATTTTAGCTTCAATCTCATCTGTTAATTCTATATCCTCTGTAGGTAGTAGTTTCTCTATCTCTTTAACACGGAAATGCATATTTCTTTCAGGAGCGTGTTTCGCTATCTTGTATACCATGACCATATTCTTATCAATGCCTTTTATTTTAAGCATCTTTGATACCGTTTTTATAAGGGGTTTTATTAGTCCTTTTTTAAATCCTTTAAACAGGTACTCCATTTTCCCATAGCTAAGAGTTCTGTCGCGATAAGGCTGTCCTCCCTCTGTCTTCATTCCTCCTGCTTTCCATGCTGCTTCTAACATGTCGCGTAATGCTAAGTCCCTGTCTTGCATGAATGTTCTGAATCTCTTGTAATAATCTTTATTCCTTTGTAGGGATTCTTTTCTGGCATCCATGTATTTAGATGTTTCTGGGAGTATTTCTCCTTCAATCCCCTCTTCATCAATCTTGAGTCTGATATTATTATCTACTTCGCTTGTTTTGTCTTCAAACCTTACCGTTGGCTTCTTACTCCCTTTTCTCTTAATAGCATCTCTGCTTTGACTAATTATATTTAGAATATCTTGATGTGAATATTTTATATTAAATCGTTTCCTGAATAAATCACGTAACCAACTTAAGAAAGGGGTGTACCATTTTGGTTTTTCTTCTAATTCCGCTGTTCTGGAAATAAACTCTTCCGCTATATCTACCTCTCCTTTATATCCCTGCTTCTTTAAGTTGTTGATGGTGGCTTCTGGAATGCTTTTGTATATTTCCTTCATCTTTACATCAAAGGTATCTCCAAATAAATAGCGTAGCCCTTTATGACCGACAAGCTCATGTATTAATGTCATTACAGCATCCTCTGCACTATTTGAATTTTGGCTGACGATATATATTTTACCTGTTACAGGATCAAATGCTCCTTTTATACGCACTTCTTCACCCTTTTTATTTACAGATGCTTTCCTAATATTCTGTGGTAGTTCGTTTTGATGAGTAACAACCTCAACGTTATCAGTATATCCAATCTCATTAGCTGCCTCATTAATAGATTCACGTACATCTAAATCAAATTCTGCTTGCTGTTTAGCAAACTCTCCGCTCGTTAAATCGGATGGGGTTTTAGCTATGGGACGTGGAGTGCTTTTTAATTTAATGTCTGGTTTTTGAATTTCATCTCCAAAAAGACCATCTGCTATCTGCTTAGCAACACGAATGCCCTCTGGAGTGTTCTTCCTTTGCCATGCTTTCTCTCTTGGTGACCAATGAAAACCTCTTGATTTAAGCTTAGTTCTTACCTCTTCGCTTGGCTTATCATCGAATAATAATTGTACTCGTTCTATGGCGTGGTTATTAACTATTTCTACACCTTTATATTTTCCAATAGTCTGTGATTCTTTATTAGTTAAATCTTCTTTGGGTTGCATTGTGCTTTCTAAATTCCAAATAGGATTGTTAGCTGAAAATATTGGCTTCTTAAGGTCTTTTTGAACGGTTTTGATATGATCCATAATCAGTTTGACATCATCTACTTGCCCATTCTTGGCTATCCTTTTTATGAATCCAGATAGATTACTGACAATTAATTGACGTGATGTATAGAGATTCTTCCCTGTATCAATGGATATTATGGTTGCTAACTTATCGTCGATGGTTCTTAGAATAGTATTTTTGTGTTCGGCATCCTTTTGTTCTTGCGGTGCTTCACCTCTTACTGCTGCTATGGCTCTCTTCTCATTCTTCTTATCCCACTCAATAAATTCTTCACCCCTTTTTTGTTCTGCCGCCAATGCTTTACGATTTCTTTCAACAGGGAAATTAGCGGGGCCTGTAATCATAGAACTCATTGTACGCCCTTTTGCTGCTAGATAAGCTTTTTCGTGCTTCAAATAACCATCTTTATAGATTTGCATTTGCTTCCACGTCTCAGCTATCTGTTCTGGTGACTTAGCTATTGCAGAAAGTTTCTTATACATAGCATCCATAGATGCTACATAGTCTTTCTGTGTCTGTTCTGCTCTCTTTTCAGGATCAAAACTTATAGCTGAATATGCTCGGTAAGCTATTTCGTAATCAAGGTCTTCTGGTTTCCAAGTAACAGGTTTTTCTGCAAACTCAGGGTAATCCGCTAATACATCTGCTGGTACTTCTTTACCTTCGGACAGGGCTTTCATTACTATCTCTTTGTGTAAATCTCTTCCGTCTGCATAAAATTCATTGGGTGATTGTTCTCCTGTTTCTCCTTTAGTTTGCTTGCTCGTTTTGTCAATTAATGATTGCGTTGATTTATCTCTTATTCTGACATCTTTTTCGATACCCATTTTACCAGCAAACAGATGTTGATGAAATCTTGGGATGAGACCGAATGCCTCCTTGGTCATTTCCCAAGGCTCTTTCCCTGTCTGAATATCGCTTACCGTACTATCTACACCTTCAATAAGTGTATCTACTTTTTCGCTGAGTTCTTCAAGCTCTCCAACTTCGTTTGAATTTTCTGCTTGGTCGCTAAGAGATTGTGCTTCGCTTTCAAAAGCTTCGCTGTCTCCAATAGTTTTGATTCTTTCATGTTCCTGTGCTTTTTTAATGATTTTTGTTTCTCCTAATGCAGTAATTGATTTTTCAAGCGAGGAAATTCTGTTTTTACCTCTTTGTAATTCCCCTTCCTCATTATTATTTTTAGGCTGCTTATAACCATTACCATCCTTGCGCATAAATTTATCATCAAGCTCTGATTGAACTTGTTTTAACTCTGCTCTTTTAGCTTTAATAGTTTCCTCTACATTTGTTGTTACCTTCTCATATTCAGAAAGAACATCAACAACAAATTCAATTCCGTCTTTTAAATCAATAGATAATTGGCCATACTTTTCAAGTAGTCGGTAAGCATTTCCAATTTCGCTACCACTCAAACTTGTAGTAGGAAATCTTTCTGCGAAATATGTAGCCGCACGCTCAGTTAAATCTTTTAACTCAAAGTCTGTATTCTCAACATACTGGGCTAATTCTCGTAGATGCTCTAGCTCCTTTTCAAATATTTTTATGGTGGCGGCAGGGGCTTTCATCTTTTTAGCCATCTCAATATTATCAAGCATATCTTGGTATCTCTGCTTAACCTCTGCTATCATTTCCTCTTTAGTTCGGTACTTACCATCTACCTTTTCGCTTATGTATGCTTTCTTTGGCATTGGGGCGTTTGTTGATGCCCTTGGATACAGCATCGCGCTTTCTCCTTTTATTGGGTATCCTTTGGTAATACTCTTTAGCATTTCAGGAATACTATTAGCAGGAAATTTATATTCGCCTTTGTCTTTGAATTTAATGGTAATCATACCTTCATTAAAATCAATACCTGCCGCTTTAATCTTAGCTAACATAGTTTCATCTTCTAATGAAGTGTCTAACTCCATTGCATAAATATTGAAGCTCGTATTATTCTCTAACTCTGCTATTTTTTCCTTTTGCTCTTTACTGAATACTATATCATTGAACTTTTCAATTGTACCAATAACCTCATCTCTAATAGCCTTGTTTTCTCTTTCAATATCCTGTGCTATGTTATTTTTAGTTACACGGGTTTTTGGCTTTGGTGCTTCTTTCTTCGGTGCTTCTTTTACAGGTGGCTTAATAGTATCTTCCTGTTTTGTTTTTATCTTGGAAGTATCAAGGTTTGAACCCTCAAGGTTTGCATCAGAAGTGTCAAGGTATTTTTGAACTCTCTTGAAACTATCTGAAACATCGTGGAACTGATTATTTTCATTCAATAGGTCAACAGTAATATCCGCTTCAATATCTCTTGATAGATTACCCCACGGGTCTGATTTTCGTGTTTCTCCTTTACGCACCCACCTACTAACCATTTTTTGACCGTTCTGAACCCAGTTAAACCAAAGATCAGCAGAATATTTCTTCCCTTTGCTATCAGTTAATGCTAAAGTAATTCTATCATAGCTACCCTCGTACTTCTTCCCATTTATTAATTTGGCGTAAGTTTGTTTTGATGGCTTAGTTTTTTTAGTCACGGTGATTGTTTTATCACGTCCAAGTTTAATGGTATCTCCCTGCTCCATTGTAGAGAATACAGCTCCCGATAAAAGACCAGATTGTTCTTCTGCCTCTAAATTAGATAATTCACGAACAGTCTTTGGAAATGCTTTCTTTGGCGTCTCCGCTTTATTTTTATCTTCTTCTAAATTAGCATTTTCCTTCTTTTTCCTCTTCTCCACCACCTCTGCATTAACCTTACTAAACTTATCCGCTATAACCTGTGTGAGAAGCTTTTCTTCTGGTGTCATAGCAGATTCAATATCCGGACTAGGATATAGCTTTTTCTTTAATGCTACTAATTCCTCTACGGGTTTGCTTTCGTATTCTTTTTTGAGTGTTTCTAGTTTGTCTTGGGGTTCTAATTTAGCTTTCGCACTTTCCACACTACGTCTTACATGATCTAGCTCTTCGGGAGTCATCTTCTCTCCGCTGACTTTCTTACCGGACTTTAATATCATCTCCCCTTCTCGAATACTGTTTTTTATTTGCTGTATTCTTGAAGCGTCTGTTTCTTTTTCAGGGGGCTTCTCTGTCTCAACAACCTCTTCCGTTCTACCTTTCTCCTCTGGGATGCTAAGCTCTTCCTGTAATTTTATTTCTTCCTCCCATTCTGCTATCTTGGCATCAAGTCCTTCGTCTTTACTACCTCTAGCTTTTTGGGCTTTCATATCATCTAACTCTTGACGTAATACAGTTAATGGCTTAACCATCGCCTCTTTTACTTTAGTTTTTGGCTCTGGTGGCTTCTCCTCTTTTTTAACTGACTTAACTTCTTCCTGTGGCTTCTCAACTACTGGTGCTTCTGGCTTTACTGCTGCTCTCTCATCAATTATCTCCTGTGCTAACGATGCCTGTTTTTTAGATATTGTGATAAGCTCCTCGCTACCATCTGGTCTTGTTACACGTGTGAGCACTAATCCTTCTTTTGTTTCTTTAACCGTCTCTATCTGTGTGAAATCGCCTAGTAATTCTTCCGTTGCTTTTATATCTTCTTTAGTTGTGGCTTCGACGGGTTTAGTCGCCTCTGCTGGTTTCTCTGCTATTGGGGCGTCTGGTTTAATATCTTCTGTAGGGGCTTCGTTTTTAACTGGTTTTGGCGTTAATTTAATTCCCTCTATTCGTTTGTTTAAATCTGTCTCTCCTTGGGTTTTTAATATCTTGAGTTCTTCTAACGGTATTAAATCTATCTGTGTTTGATTTGTTGTGGTGTTTAACACTTCAACTTCTGCAAACTCTCCTAATATTTTGTTAACCGTATAACCAAATTCCTTAGCATTAAACTGCTCTCCTTCTTTTATATTAGTCGGTGTTGTTTTATCTTTTAATTCTTTAATAGATTTTTCATATAGATACTCTGAGAACTTATCTATATTATCCCTAGACAAAACTGTTTTAGTGTCTATTTCGTTTACGTTTGATATTTTTCCCGTGTTGTCCACAAGCACGAAATCTCCTTTAGGATTTGTAGGATCGCCTTCTAAAATGTAATTATACTCTTTTGTTTCAGGATGTATAACTTCATATACCCTACCGTCTTTATGCTGTCTTGCTTTTATGTACCCATCTATAGCTGTCTTAATATCGCTTTTAGCTGTGTTGAGTTCATCTATTTGTTTTATCTTACCGTACATAATAGGACCTGCGGCAGCCATTGAGAACTGCGTTCCGCCTGCAAATCCATACCAAAAACTCTTTTTTACATCTTTTGTTATTTCCCATTTATCGGTTACCCCTGTGAAATAATCTACTGTGTTTTCTGCTAATTTATTTACCCCCTCTTCACCACCTTCTATGACAGGACCAAAGGCTAAGCCAAACTTCTCAAACATCTTAGCTGTCCATTTTGAAATCCCTGTTTTTATTACATCTTTTGTTGCTTCTCCTCCTATTTTACTTATTGATTCTACTATATAATCACCAAACGCTTTAGATCCTAACCTTTCAGAAAGATATTCAAATGCACCTGTGGCTACCGCATTAGTAAGTTTAGCCACCTCTCCCATATTTGTTTTATTGATGTAGTCTTTTATTTCATCATCAGGAACGCTAATATCTGGAAAGTTTATTTCGTTATAGTTTCCTGCCGTAGGTGGTTCTGGGTAGCTTAATTCGTCATACTTACCTGCCCCCGCTATAAGTCCTAAGACAACTAATCCAGGCGCCCCTCCAAACATAGCCGCTGCTGATATTGGAATAGATTCGGACGCTGTGAGAAATAATTCTCCTAGAGCAGCTCCCTTATCTTCCTTCCATAATTGGGTGAAATCTTTCCCTTCATATCTGTCTGACTTACCTCTTAATCCTTTTGCTTTTTCTTTAAAATATTCCTGAGTAGCTTGGTTACTAGCTGTTGCCGGAATGGATGATAAATAAATGTCCGCAATGTCTTTTCTTAGTTTAGGGTCTAATCCTTGCGTTGCTTTATTAATAGCAACTTTATAAGGCATATTTTGTAAGCTAGAAAGACCCTCTACTGCTGTAGCCCCTCCTGCACCTATACGCTCAATCATATCCCCGACATAAGTATCCCAGAATTTTTTACCTTCTTCTGGGCGCATTTTTTCTATGAAGTTGAAACTCACTCCTTGGAATGGTGATGCTTTGAACGCTTGTTCTTTTTTGGTTAAAGGCTGTGGATCACCTTCTGATTTTTTGTTAAACCGTTCAATATTTTCTGTTAAATCTAATTGAGTCTTTTTTAGTTTAGATGCCCAGTCGTTAAATTTTTGTTCGTATTCTTCGTCTGTTTTAGCTAGTTTACCTTCTTCTGGTACTCCTTCTGATAGCCTGTCCTTAAACCCTTTTAACCAACCGTCTCTTTGGTTTGCTAAAGAATCTAATGTTTTAGCTTGCTCCTCTAATAATGAAATAGTAGAAAAGTCTTCCTGCTCTTTTAATGGAATATCCCCAGAACTTTCTCCAGTATCGCTTGCAGTTTCTCCAGAAATTTCTGCCTTTTTTTTTTCAGAGGGAGTTAATGCTATCTTATATGTGTCCTCTACCCATTCTTCTTTTAAGGCATCCTGTAAGTCCTTATCTGTAATGCGGGAGTTCTTTAGGTAATCATATCCATAGCTGTCAAAAAATCGACTCAACGCCACTTTTTTATTCTCATCACTTAATGATTTGAATCTGTCGTCAGCAAGGAAATTATCTTTCTCCTTCTTAAAAACATCACGAATTGATTTCTCTTGATCAGCCATTAGTATTATTATTTAAAACAATTTTTCTTTTAACGTTTTGATTTCAACCGCCTTTTCTTTCGGTGTCAGTCCTTTGAAAATATTATAATTCTTAGACCTTTCATTATTCTTTTGTTGCTTCATTTCATCCATAGCCTCTGCTAGTCCTTTAACATCATGCTTGCCTGATACCTTCTGTAAGAATGCAGCTTCAATATCTTTCCATGGTCGTACGGTGGTCATGTTATAAGTTGGGTCGAACTCATATTCCCCCTCTGTTTTCTTTACCTGTGATGATGATGTTACGTACCAATCCCAATTCATATCGCTTTTAGGAAAGCTTTCTCTGTTATAAATAGCTTCCGGGATAAGTTCTCCTTTTTTTATTTTCTTATGTAGTCCTTCTGGTGTGTCGTAGTCTATATCTGATGATGCTACTGCTAATAATTTAGCGTTAACGGGTTGCTCGTGGATAACCATATCTGCGGCCATCTTTTCACCTGTCTGTTGATTATAAACATTCTGAGACGTAGTAGCGGGGAACACCTTGTCTGCTATACCCGAAAACTCAACCGTTGCCGCTGATGCGTGTTTTTCTTTTACTATCCCCCCCTCAACAGCAGGGTCTTCTCTTGTTATTTCCATTGTGCCTGCGCCTGAGAACTCCCATATACCGTCTGCATTCTTCTTATTGCCTCCCAGCATACTTCGTGTATTAGCATTTTGTTTACCTGTTCCTTCTCCTGCTGGTGCTACCCAAGTGTTTTTTACTTTTTCTCCGTAGTCTGGTATTTTTTCTCCTACCCAATAAGTTACAATATCAATAGGCACACCATCTTTTGTTTTTGGTTTTACCATATCATATTGGTTTTTCATAGCATTAGAATACTCATCATCCCTGCCTAACATATCTTTAATAGCACTTGTAGTGTTTCTAAGTAATATAGCTTGATCTTTTGATGTACTTTCTCTAACTAAAAGTTTTCCTGTTGAAGGGTCAAATGCCTTTGTTATTACAGGTTCGGAATCAGGTGTAATATAATCCCCAAGAATAGACATAAACTCTTTTTGTAAATTTATCTGATCTGGCTTAAATGCAACTAATTTTGGTGCAACATCTGCCATCTCTTCTAACGATCCGTTTTTGAATTGATCCATTCTCTTTTTAGTAATATCCCAATCAACCTGTTTGTTTTTTGTGGGGTCGTTAATTATTGCTTCTGCTTTTTGGTATGCTGGCAATAATCTATTATATGCCTCTCCCTCGCTGGCTAATTCACTCTCTAGTCGCTGCATCTCCTGCCATGTGGATGTTCTTTTGCCGTCTTTATCCACCTCGCCACTCTTTGCCCATGGTGCGAACATGCCTGCTTTATATTGTTGGTCTACATAACTTCCTAATTTAACTGCTTTTTGGTTGAGAATGCCTGCTATCTTAGCGTTCACTGATTCAAATGTGGGTATAGCTTTCTTCTGCTCCTTCCACTCTTCTCTACGTTCAGCATTTTTTATTGCCCTATCCTCACGGTCTTTCTCCCATCCCCTTTTAATAGTTGCAATAGGGTCATAGGAACTCTTACCAAGATCAGGAATACCTATCCCCATTGGATCAGCACCTTCTGGTATGCTGAAATTGACATTACTTACATTAGTTCCTCTTGCCATTGTTGATATATTTTAATTAACCTGTGTATCTATCTTTTAGTGCTGCCTCAATTCTTGCTGATTCTTCGGATGCTACACCACTAAGCAATCCTCCCCCACCACCAAATAATCCGCCTATGCCACCAAGCAATCCTGTTGCTCCCTTTCCACCTCCACCAAATAGTCCTGACGCTGCTAATTGTGGAGCCATATCACCTAATGCATCTCCAGCTCCTTGAAATGTCTCAGCCCATGAACCCATTTTGTTTTTCATTCCTTCCCACTGTCCTTGCCTGCCCATCATTTCAAGTTGAGCTGCTTTTTGTTGTGCTTGCATATAAGGATCGGCTTCATTCCATTGCCATGCTTGTTGCTGCCAATTACCTAGATTGCCTAATAATCCCTGATACTGGTCTTGTGCTTGATTCTGAAATTGTGCGTTCTGTATGGAGTTCTGACTTTGTTGATTCATCTGGTTGGCGTATAGATTAGCTACTCCTCCAAATGCTTCTGATCCTGTGCCCATCTGCTGCATAGCATTAACGCCTCCTGCTGTGGCTTGATTGATTTGATTCTGCATCTGTGTAAACCCGGGCATATTCTGAAATTGACGTCCTTGTGCCATCTCCATTTGCATCTTAATGGCTTCGGGAGTCTGCATCTCTGGACGCTGATATGCTGCTGATAGCTTTTGAGCTTCGTTGATCATATCTTGTCCCATACGCATCTGTTTTCTACCCATGCGATTTCCTTGAATGCCTGAGAAGATGTTCCCTACTAATTTTGCTCCTGCTCCTGCTAGAGCTCCTACTGCTAATAATGGTAGTGGCATGACTTTATATTTTTAATTATTTACTTCTTTCGCTTGGTGTTGATAATACTATTATGTTAGAGATGGTTACTTTGCCTGTAAGACTTAAAGCGTTCTGTGGCTTCATTTCTATACGAGCAAACAACCCTCTCATCTTTCTTCCGTTCATCTCTTTATAAGCCTGTGTACCTACTCCAGGTGTATTAATATCTCTTAATATCTGACAATAAAACACTCCTTCTTTTTCTGTGATGTTTACATCGTAGATATTAGTCTGCATTGCCTCTGCTCCTGCTGTGGCTTTCTCTGGTATCTGAATATTATTAAACTGTGGTCGCCCTCCGTTTTGATATACTATTATACTTTCAAATGTTTTTACTTTAGCCGGGTCTAAGATAGCATAGATTACTAATTTAGGAGTTACCTGTACGCCTGTTAGTCTGTTATATCCTGAACCTACCCACCATTCATAAACTTTTGCGCTTACTGTTTGAAATAATCGCTTACCTATTGAGTACATTATATCTCTTTCAAAGGCTATGTCAAACTGATTCTTCCACCTCTGGTCGTCCTCACTAAAGGTTATTATTTCCTGTGTTCCTGAACCTGTGCCGAACAAACAAACTAATTCATTTGTAGCCTGTGAGAACGCAAACTCCACCCATACATTGTGTTGTGTGGCGTAAGCCCTTAATGCTACTGCTTTGTCGTGGAAATATCGCTTCATTTTATTGTCGCTGATAACTTCCATTCCATTAGCTGCATCTCTAACTACTATACCCTCACTCTCGTCCCAAAAATATAAGTGACGATTGTGAACAGTAACGCTGCTTGGATGTCTTGTTCCCCAATCTTCCATTGCTGGTCTTACTGAACCGAATATATTGTCTGTAAACAGGTATTGAGCGTCCCCTGATGCGGAAAAAGATTCTTTGCGCCCAATGTATATACTCACCACTTTTGTGTACTGTAGCACCTTTAAAACAAAACCCACTAAGCGCAACCCCTCGATAGGCCCATCTTCATCTTTAAGGTCAAGATAATCATCATAATCAAAATCAGCTATTAGATTAATCTGTGAACCAACATTAATCATCCCTCCGTGTCTTAACCTCTTCGTTAATACGTTTTGCTGCTGGCTATCTACATCTGCTACAGGATTACCTTGTGATGTCAGCTTGTTTGATATGTAAAAATCAGAAGCATACTCACTCTCTGCCCATAGTGCAAAACTTAAATTATCATATACGTTTCTGAAATTGCGTTGATATTTCCACCCGTCATGTGATGTGTTAGTTATTGATGCAGGAGTGGTTGATATACCATTAATGTCTACTATCTGGTCTATATCTCCTTTATGATACCTATTTCCGAATCCGTCAGTGGCTATCTCAAATGTCATTCCTGTTGTGAAGAATAAATTTGTTTCTACTGTAAATGGACGATATATCTCTACCCATAAATTATCAACAAACTCATTTGGTGACAAACCTGTTGTCGGGGTAAATGCTATATTGGTATTCTTTGGAAAGTATATCCATTCGTTTGTAGATGGGTCTGTTGTCTCGCCAATTTTAGTGTTAGTGTCCGTGTCCGTAAAAACACCCGTGATTTCAACATCATAAATAGCTTCACTGATTTCTGTAAGAATCCCTGCCTCATCTACTTTCCCAAATATTCTAATCCTATCGCCCTTCTGCCATACATATTCCTCTACTGACCAGTTGTGAAGGTTTCCTCGTGTTCGAGTCTGGGCTTTATCTATTCTTAATCTATACACATCACTTAATGTTGAACTACCAACCTCATCATGTGTTATTTTACCGTAAGTAAAGTTATATCCCAATAAATGCAAATACCACGAGACTGACTTATTACCTGCATATACTATCTCGTAAGTAACCGCTTGTGGTGGAGGTAGGTGGTTAATATTAAATGTTATTAACGGTCTCTTACCTGCATTGGTTAATGATGGAGCTGCTGTAGTAGTTGCTACTGCTGTTGTCGTTCCCCCTGTGGTGGTAGCCCCTGCTGTAGTACTTGGGGCTGCTGTAGTAGTGGCAAGCCATTCTGTTGCGAAAGGGATATATTTTGTTATATCATCTGCTCCTATTACAGGAGTTATTCTTCCTGCGATATCTCTGTAAATGATACCCCAATTATGTGTGGCCCCTGTCTTTAACGTTTGGTATCTATTTATATTTGTGACAGCACCAGTGGTATAGTAAAATTCCATCTGCCAATCAGTATAAGGGTCTGGTAGAAATATACCCACAGTATAAGGGAAATAACAAAAAGTATATGTCGTAGGGATAAAGCACGTAGAAGGCTCATTCCATTTAGCATCCATGGCATTAAGTAATCCTGTTATTACAGAACTTGGATAAGCGGTTATTCCATCATAAGTATACGATACTGATTCGTATGATGATGATGGTGGAATTATCATTCGGATAGTAAATTCTGCCGCCCCTGGATCGCTTGGTGGCAAAATGAATATTAATTGCCAATCTCTATATCCTCCTGGTGTTGCGCTAGTCCTATATGCTTCTACTATCGGAAGTTCTGTTAACTGTGTCGTTATACCCTCTAAATCTTCCCATTCTAAATCAATATCTACATCACTACTTATCTTACCGTAGCCCTCTGTAATATTGCCAAAGACAAGCCTATTACCTTCAATAAGCTCCATGTGTTTTGCTTTAATGGGGACTGAACTGAAAAGATTATAGACTTCTGATAACTGTAAAACATCTCCGATTTTGTTGTTTGTGAAGTTAACAGTAAATAATGTGTCTGCTTCAATAATTCTATAATTATTATTGTTTACGCAATAAAATTCTTCAATAATAAACCATGTAGATACATCCTCAGATGACCTTGCCGCTATCCTTATATATCTAACATCCTCACCACCACTATTTAGAGTGATTTTTATATTATTGTTATGTGTGGGGTCTGTGTTTGGTTTCCCTGTGATAGTCTCCTCTTGGTCTGGAATAGGGATTGTACTTGGTGGTGCAAAGGTGCTTTTCCTGTAATCCATATAAACATACTGATAAGTAAACTGCCATGTCTTACCTCTCAATTGATTAATGTTTGACGTAGGATCAGGAAGATATGTCGCTGTTAATGCTGATAGTGGTGGTAATGCTGCTAATGTATAATTATCTGGGTCAAGAGGATCAAGATAAATATCAATAATAGACGCTATATCACTATAATATAAAGGAAGTGTTAACGGTGTCCCTGATACGCCAATCGGATCTTGGATAACATTATAAACCCTATCTAAGTAATATAGTTTAGTATCAATAGTATATCCTGTTGCTAGGGCATAAGCTTCGTTAAATATAGTTGCTGCTGTTGTAATTCCTGCATTATAAGTGGCTTCCATCCTGTCAACATTAATCATACGGATATCATTAACATTGTCGGTGAATATCAAATTCCCATCAACTATCTTAGAGTTATAACATCTCTGCTTTGTAGCTCCCCATGCATTAATCCCCCACGTTGCCGCTGGCTGGTTCATTATTACCGAGAATGTACCTGCGATTATATCGTGCTTTATTAATATGAATTTACCTTCTGTCATATTTATAATGTATTAAGGAGGTGAACAAGGCGTTTCTTCACTACAATCTGTACCTGTATTATTAATTAAGGATACCCCCGATGGTTCAATTCTTAGTACCCCACCGCTTGTTTGAGACCATCCTATTATTGATGATGCACATAGAAACGCCATAAAAGTACCATCTCCAAGGTCAGACGATAATAGGCTAGAAAGCTGTACCCAATTTTCACCTACTATTAAAGTTGCGTATTCTATCCAATATAATCCGGTAGCTAAACCGTCGTCTATTGTGTCTGGATTAAATGTTATCTGGTGACAAGTGCCTGTAGCCGCTCCTGTGGTTGTTGGAGCTATAGTAGTCGTCGGCACAACAGTAGTTGTGGCGGCAGCGGTTGTGGTTACTCCTGTAGTTGTAGCACCTCCTGTTGTCGTTGGTGCAGCGGTTGTCGTTGGTGCAGCGGTTGTAGTTGGTGCAGCGGTTGTAGTTGGCGTTACATCTGCATAAATTAACAAATAAGCCATATCATTCTCCTCATCCACTACAGCATCATAATAAGATATATTGCTTGGTACTCCTCCTAAGTCAGGGAGACTAGTTTCAAGCATAGATTTTATAGAAGATAGTAATCCCTGATCGCCTTGCTCTTGCGTTCTTCCTGTGTGTAGGTTGCGGGCTTCTTGATAATCACCTTGCTGTAAATGGCGTGGATCATCATCAGTGTTAAGTCCTCCAAT
>Ga0180007_10000500_pt1 | contig 65779 bp, 104 predicted proteins | sample MM_PC_MetaG_FD_121122 | JGI IMG/M metagenome (GOLD analysis project Ga0180007, IMG submission 121122) | Groundwater microbial communities from the Aspo Hard Rock Laboratory (HRL) deep subsurface site, Sweden - MM_PC_MetaG | ecosystem: Environmental > Aquatic > Deep subsurface > Groundwater... | reverse complement strand
TGAAATGTGCTAAATGCTACTTGCTGTAAATGTTTCTTTCCTTCACAGGTTTTAATACAACCTTGGATATATTCTTGTGTTTCGTATTCAACTTTCATTCCCCCACCCCTTGAATTCTCTGCTTTAATTCTCTAATTTTAAATTCTATTCTATTATCATTTGCTTCTTGATATATATCTTCTAAAAACTCCAACATCTCTTTATCTTTTTTAATTAATTTAGAATTAATTTCATTAACATCTCTTGCTACACAATCGTCACAAATCATTCGTGTCTTTGCTTTTCCACATACTTGACAAATTTTAGTTTTAGGCATTTTCCACCCCTTGAATTTTCTGCTTTAATTCTTCTGCGAAGATTTCATTAAATTGTTCTAATAAATATTCTTTATCTTCTGGATTAGCAAGTTCTAATATTGCTTTGTAATTTTCAATCTTCTCCTGCAAATTTAAAATATTCTCCTGCCAGTCGAAAAGAAGTTTATATCTTTTTTTTAATAATTTAAATCCTTTTTTCCATCTTTTCTTTTTAACAATTTCTTTATCGTTCATTTTAAATCCGCCTCTGTTAGATTGAAGAAATGCTTAATCCAACTACTTAATTCCCCGCCAAAATCTGTAAAATCTTCTCTCTCATAATTTTCTTGAAAATATTTATACCATTTCACAGCTTCTAATTTTATCCAATTACTTTGTTCATCTGCTCCTATATTAAACATTGGATTTTTAGATAAAACTTTCAAATCTTTCAAAGTTTTAAGTGTTCTTTCTTCATCTGGAATTTCTCTTAATTCATTTGCTATTCTATTCATTTCAATATTTTCTTTCACATTTAGTTTCTTTGTCATTTCTCCCCCACCCCTTGAATTTCCTGCTTTAATTCTACAAATCTTATTATTCCCAGACATATTCCACCTTTAAACCCTTCAGTATGCCTAACATCATTTCTTAATAGATTAAATTCTGATAATATTTTTTCAATCTTCTCCTGCAAGTCGGATGTGGCTTGTTTTCTTCCTTCTTTTCTTCCGAGGAGTTGTGATTGCAACATTAATTGAACAACTTCATTTCCATTAAATAATTCAGGATATTCTCCACTATTTATGCCTCTTTCAATATCTTTCTTAAGTGCCTTTTCTAATTCTTTGTCGTTCATTTTACTGTTATCAAATCTGCTTTAATTTTTAATGTGCCTTGAAATCTTATTTCTTTATCTGTTTCAGTTCTCTTTAAAGTTCCTTCTTCTGCTGCTAATTGAATAAGATTAAGTTTAACTCTCTCTTCGTCTCCTGCATCTCCTTGTGTTTCAAAAAATATCATTTTAAATCCTCCTCTGTTAGATTAAATCTTTCTAGCCAAAAATCTCTTAATGAATCTTGTGATGATTCTGGATTTTCTGCTATTTTATCAGATTCTTTCACCCATTTAATCGCTTCTTGTCTTAAATCAGTAGAATTAACCAAATAAGATGTTTTATTTCTAACTGCCTCATCTACAAATTCTAAATCCTTCAAAGTTTTAAGGTCTGTCATTTTATCTCCTATAATAATCAAAATCCTCCTGTATTTCTTCAATAGATGACAACTCACTTTCTTCTTCTAAATCAACTTCTTCTCCATCATCTTTCATATCTTTCTCCACTCTCTTCTTAAACATAAATACAAAATCACAAACTTCCATATAAAATTCTATCGCATCATTAATATCATCTAAAATAAACAATACATCTTTATTCTGAACCAGTTTAGGAGTATAACTTTCAAATGCTTCCATAACTGCTTGCCTTGTTATTTCATTAATACCAAACACCTTAACAATTTTATTCTTTCTCATAACATTTCTACCATAAACATTATTATCATAATCTGCAATACTTTCAACATTTTTATCATTCATAAAATCTTTTAAATTTGTTGGTGCAAACTTATTAACCTTAATTTCTTTTTTTATTTTAATCTTGTCTTCTAATTCTTTCTTCATCTCTTCATCAATAGGATTACCATAAACAGCAAAACTTAATTTATTCAAGCTCAACTTAATTGGATTTCTCATTTCCAACCTTATTATATGCTTATTAATATTACTCACAATAAACATACTAATATCTCTACCTTCACAAAACTGACTAATTAATTCTTCGTCTGTTGCACTCCAATATGCTTCCATATCATTATGACTATGCCACTCGCCAATAATTCTTTGGCACTTCTCTTCATTATTAACTCTCATATCAATCAAATCTTTCTTATCAAAATCGACAGAAGCACTACTAACTTCTTGTTTTGGTATCAACAAGTCTTCCATAAACACACCATCTGTATTTATAACACCTAATATAAATCCTCCAATCTCTTTATCATAATTTTTACTTAACCAATCAATTTTGTTCTTAAAAGTAAAACTCATAAAAACATTAATTTTTATTGGACACTCTTCAGATGAAATCATCTTCATCCTCCTCGTTATCGTCATTATCATCTTCATCGTCTTCATCATCAATATAAGCTGTGTGCATATTTCTAATGTCATTAATTTCATAGTTTGTTAAAAAAGGTCTTCTATACACAGGGAGAACTGGTGTAACAACATTAAGCTCAGAAGAAACAACTTGTAAACCTTGAACTGTTGGTAAAGTATTAATGCTTCCAAAAGCAACACTTGCTCTTTCTGTTTCTTCTTTTTCTCTTCTTGCTTTAATTTCTTCTGGAGACAATCCTAAATCTCCTGTCCAATAACCAATAGCATGATACTTATCATTTGGATTATAACTCTTCGCCCAAAGATATAAAGCAAATACCAATTTTCTTAATTCAAAGTTTGCCAACAAATTATAAATATCTTTATTTCTTTCTCCAAGACAAACCTCTGCGACATTATTAGTTCTAATATGAGGATGTATAAGTTCTCGCCAACCATTATCTATCCAAACCTTTTTTCTTTTAACAGCATCAACTTCAATTTTATTTGGCATTATCATAAAAAACATTTCTCCAAGACTTGCCTTCTTGGTAGCATCAAGAACTATTTCAATCTCACCAACATATACTTTAATCATGCCTTCTTCTAAAACCACTTGTTTAACAAACGGCAATGTTTTAATATCATTAATTTGTGTGTTTAAATTCTCCTCACCTTTAATAATAAACTCTTCTGCTGCTTTTTTTCGGTTAATTAACATCATTAAATCTTTTTCCTTTCTTACTAATGCCTCTCTATAACTTACTATTTCTACCAAATTCTGATTTTGATTATTTTCATTATGTTCTACTTCTTTTCTAAATTGTTCTAAAAATGCTTCAACAACCAACTTCTCTTTAGTCATTGTTTGTACAATTTCTACAACTTCTCTTTCTTTACAAATCTTCTTTATTACATCTAAAACAAAATCAAATGCTTTATTTTTACTTGCTTCAATATCATATTTCAAATTATCAAACATGGGATAAAAAAACATTAACAAGTTTCTTTCTTTATAATAACGAGCTATGAAATATTCAGTATTATCAATACTATTTGTCCATAGAAAATCAGAGGTTATATTTCTATTATAAAAAATAGGACTATTCGAATAACTAGTTCTATATCCTTCTAAGTTTTGAATATCTTTTAAAATTTCAGTACTATAACAATCTTCACCAATACTTGGTCTTATACTAATTGTTAATTTGTTATAATAATCTAATATTGATTTAAACTTCTTGTTATAAAACACTTTCTTAAACCCAAGTTCAGTTAAACAATCGTTTAACTTTGTCTTGTAGTCTTCTTTACCTGTTAATCTTGTTATTTGTTCAATTCCTGTTATCATTGTTTTTGTTTATGTCTTTTTATGAAAAAGAAAAAAGAAGAAAAATAAAAAAATCTTCAAAGCCAAAATCCTTTCGGATTTCAGTTTTTTCCATTTTTCATATTACGAACAATGTAGTAGGTCATTTCCGAAGCAAGTGCTGTTAATGCTACAGGATTACCATAACTATCATTAACTTCTTCGCCTTGAACTAAGTTAATCTTTGCCTTTAGAAGCAAACTACTTACTGAATCACCATCAGTGAAAGGTACAGCAGCCATAGCTCCGTTCTGAACTCTACCAATTGTTGCGTTCTTATATATTGACATTTTTCCTCCTTTTATGTTTAATTATCTGCCGATTTTCAGCAAGATTATCACTCAAATTTTTAGTTTTTATTCCTAATGATTTTAATTTCTTAACAATATCTACTTTGTTTTTTCCTTCTATATATTGAATAGCTCCAAAAGGCTTACTAACAAATTGAAATCCTTTTCTCCAATCAACCTTTATCTTTTGTTCACCACCTTTATTACCAATAATAAATTCTTCTTCTAAATTTTGTTTAATTTTATCCAAAACTTTTGAATTAAACTTCTCTTCTGTTTCAACCTCAATTGTAAACTTATATCTTTTCATATTCTCAACCTCTTGAAAACTAAACTATAGTCTTCTAATAATCTTTTTAAGTCTGACATCCTCAACCTCATTTTTTCTTCCTTCATATCTTCAATGGTTAAGCCTCTTAATAAATCTATTGTCTCCTGAATTTTTTGTATTTTATTTATTTCTATCATTCTAAATTCACTCCTCCTGTTTGTTCTTCAAAGCATTCATTGCAAACATCAAATTCGTCAAACTTATTAATCTCGTCTTTATGAAGTCCAATTCCACAAATGGCACACTTACTCCAAATCAATTGAGTTTCTGCATCTATTTCAAATTGTTCTGTCATTCTTCTTCCTCCAACATTTCATATCCACAACCACAAAGAGTCAAGATTGTTATTTCTTCATCCTTTGTTTCAACTTCGCTTGTTCTAAAGCAATTTGGACATTTAAATTTTTGTATCATAATTTCAATCTCCCATAAAGCACTAAATATATATCTCCATATACTTTTGACTTTACTTTCTTAATTTCAATATCACTATAATGCACACTTAATTTGCTTGCTTTTATCTCAGCAACATTCTGAGTATGAAACCAATATGATTTAATTTCTTTTATCATCTCATCATTTTCCTTTATCATTTGAATATACTCTCCAATATTTCATTCTGCACTCTCTTAAACTTATTATTAGGATTGAATATCTTTGAGATATTTTCACTTGCTTGTTTTTGTTTTTCGTTTTCCATGTTTGTTTTTTTGATTATGATTTGGTCGCTTTTTATTATGTGAGAGTGCGAACCACCATCTCCCAATCTTTTGGTTAAAAAAGATGGAAATAAATTTTTGCAATCGGCGAATATTAGGTAGACCATTAGCAAGTTTCAAGACACAAAGTCTGTTTGATTGATTGCATTCTGTCTACCTAATATATTGAAACTAAAAGAGTATTTAAATGTATTAGTATATATTAACTATATACTACAGAATATAAATGCTTAAAAAGGGTTATTTTGAAGTGGATTTAGAATATTTATCTACTATATATCTAAACATATATTTTAGTCCTCAAAACACAATAAAAGAGGCACAAATCCTGAAATATTTAATATATTTAAAATATTTACTTTTTATTATACCCTTATAGGGTTTTTTAGTGTTTTTTCCCAATATATTTAATTAGTATAGTAATATATTTATTAAATATATTAAATAATTTAAATATATTGAGATACTTATATATCAACTATATACCAAAATCACCTAAAACCACCCAATATATTTAAAATATTTAAAAGTTTTTTTGGGGTTAAATATTTTAGAATATATATTTAACATATATCTAAATATATATTATTTTGTTTTAATTTCAACTAAAAAAATCTTCTTTTCTGCTGCCGTATCTCCTTGTTCTAATCTAACCTTTCCTGAACTTTCTATAAGATATGGCAAAATCTTATTAAAAATTTGACTTTCTCCTAAACTAAATAACTCTTTATTCTTCTTAATCAACTCTCTAATCTCCAACTTCGTCAATCCAGGATGGTCTTTAATCAACTTTAACAAAGCTAATTCTGTTTGCTTAACCTTCTTCTTCTTTAACTCTTCCTTAACTAAATCATCACTATCAAATCCAGTTCCTTCAAAAATATCACTTACAAATTCAAGAACAAAACTTAATTGGTCTTTAATTATAGGATACACTACTTCAGCACATTCTTCATCTATAACATCCTTATTGTTCCAAACTGCGTAAATACACATAATTCTATGACCCATTTCTTTACTTCTTATCAAAAAACTTGTTAATATATCATTCAATCTTTTGTCCTTAACTTTTTCAAAAATTTCTTCATTAAAATATTTATCAATTTTTTCACCTAAATATTTACTTGCTTCTATCTTCATTCTAATGACATAATTTGGATGGTCCTTATTCTTACTTATGTTATATTTTTCAAAACTTAGTTGTTCTTTTAACTTTTTTAAATTATTTAATATTGGCAATAAATCTTCAATATAACTCTTTTCGGCTAAATTATTAAATTTTCCACTAATCCTTAAAATATCTTCTTTATCAAAAACCTTATAACTAAAAAGTGTTCTTTGAAATATACCAGTTGCTAATATTGTTGGTTTTAATTTATCAAAAAAGAAAGTTCCTGTTCCAAAATTACAATTACTCCAATACTTAATCTCTCCTTTTGCTAATCTCTTAAAAATCATTCCATCATCTAAATATCCATTAATTACTTCTAATAAACCTTGTGTCCAATTATTACCAACTATTAAATTTCTTGCTTCATCAATCCATATAAAATCATATTCACCTAATGCTCCTTTAATTATATGAGCTTTTCCTACCATATCTATTGTTAAACTACCAATAATTGCAGCTTCAGTAAAATTATTAATCTTACAAACATTATAACCCATATGTCTTAAACAATCTCCAACAATTTTATCTGCTACCCCTTTTCCTGTTCCTGATTGTTGAACCTTAAAACTACTAATATTTGTTGTCTTATATTGCCCCCCATAAATATATCTCACCCTATTAATACAACTCAACATTTCTAAAAAACAAATGGTTTTCAAGTGTTCATTTTCAATCATTCTAACATTCCATGCTTTTTCAAATGTTTTATACCATTCATCAAAATTAGTTTTTATCATTTTTTTAATATTTTAACCTTTAACCTTTAACCTTTAACCTAACATTAATTAAGTCTACTATCAACCTTTTTACTTTTTATTAACAATTACTTCAACTATAACAACCAACAATAACCAATTATAATAAGCAATATAACAATTAACATTCCAATTAATGCACTAATCCATAATGGCGACAATACCCAAATCCAAGACCAATCAATAATATTAAATGCCTTTAAAAAAACTAAAATAATTGTTAATAATCCTATAAATCCTAATTCAATTCCCATATCCAATTTTTATATATCTCCTCCTTTCAACTTTTTACAAATCTCGTCTTCTAATTTTCTTATAAACATACTTTCTTGTAATGTTATCCAAAAATGTCCATCATTCCATTTAATTCCTATTGCTATAAATCCTTGTTTATCCATACAATACACTAATTCATTAAAGAAATTATAATCAAATTTATTTAAATATTCTACATTACCACCCCACCTAACATAATCGTTTTCAGAATCACACATTGCTTGCCCACATTTACAAAAATCTGCTTGATGTCGCCTATTAGTATTACTTATAATAATGTCTCCACATTTTGTACATCTCCATTTTATATATCCCATTTTAATATGTTTTAACTTATTTAACTTATTTAACTTATTTAACTTATTTAACTTATTTAATATTATCAATCAAAACTAATTTAACTTTATGACCTATTAATATAGCAGGAAAGCTACAAACAGCTCTTATAAATCCTCGTCCATTTCTCTTTATTCCATATCCACGAATTTCATAAATTTTATTTAATGCTTGTTCAATTGTTTTTCTTTTATGAACACTATTTAAACTTAAACACTTTATCATTGTTCTACGATAACAACTTTTACAAAGTTCTTTTCCTTTATATACAACTGTATTATTGCTTTTATTAGAACATAAATCGCATTTGTGTTTTATTTTGTATGCCATAATTTATCTAATTAAACCATCCTTCTCCAGAAATAAAACCACCTATCCACTCTTTTGATAACATAATAATGTTAAAAATATAATAATATTTAAATATATTATGATTTTGGTTGTAGATAATAAAAACCATTAAATTTAAAATCATAATATATTTAAATATCCGATTTTTATATCTTCTATGGTTGAAAAAAAAGATATGATGCATTTTATTATGTTCCAAAATATAGTTGAAAGGAGGTTAAAAAATGAAACAATTTAACGAGCTTATAAAAGAATGGAGTGATAAACTTTCCATGCCTCAAAAAGATATTGAAAAAGATTATCAAATTCTTCTAGCTGAAGAAAATGATATTCACAAAGATTTATCAGAAGAAGATAAGAACCAAAGAGCACTTAGTAGATTAGCACTTCTTTATAAGAAACAATTAAGAAGTCCAGCAACAGGGTTTGAAGGATTTATAATTGGAATGGGTGATTGTGTTGATATAGTAGCAAAACAAAAACGTGATGCTTTAGAAAAATACAAAAATGATCCACAACAAGCCATCCTTCAAGGAATTGTTGATGAACAAGGAATACCTCTTGATACAAGAAAAGAATGGGCTGGGGGAAGAAGAAATTCATCATATGGTAAACCATTACCAGAGCATAACTATTTAAGAAATATTATAGGTATTGCTATTAATTCAAAAAATGTTAATGATATACCAAAAGTTTTTACAATGAACTTATCAGGTGATAAAGCAAAGGATGAAAACTTACCAATATTTCAGCCAGTAAGATTTATGGCTATTGATAAAACACCAAAAGAAAATACATCAAGTTATGTGTTAAATCCATCGTCATTTACAACATTTAATGTTGATAATGAACTAAAAATACCTGAATTTGAAACTTTATTAAAAATAACAAATGTTTTTGTTGAGATAAAAGATTTAGCAGAGTATCATCTACTAACTAAAGATAACTTCAATAGATTTGTCATAACTGAAGGCAGTGTTAGTAGTTTAAGACTTGAACCAACAAGTATTGGTAGCAGAATTATGAATATAGAAGACGAAACACTTGCTCTAGAAGATATAGAAGCAAACAATGGTATTACTTGTTGGATACCTTCAAGAATAAATATAGATTTTGCAGAAGGTAGTAAAGTGCTTGTAGTAGGAAGAACATCTCAAGGAAAAAAGAGAGATGATATGGGAAATTTAACTGATGAACTTAGTAATGTAACAATAAATACTTTTGGTATTTATGCAATTCCCAAATACAAAATTGAACTTCCTGAAGTTGAAGAGATAACAGAAGAAAATATATAAAATGGAAAAACAAACAACAATACAAGATTTCGAAAAGATAGAAATTAAGGTTGATGAAATATTGGAAAGTGTAGATACAATTGAAAAAGATGAAGTTAAGAGTAAACAGAGCGAATGTTGTTTAGAACACCAAGAAGATTAAAGAAGATTAAAGAAGATTAATAAAATTGTTATTTTATTTTGTTTCCAACCAGTAAAAGTCTGGTTGCTGATGAGGCATGAGCCGAAAAACAAAATAAAGGAGAAAAAGAAAATGAGTTGGAATACACAAGCAAATATTAAACCAGAAGAAATAAAAGCAAAACAAGAGGCAAAGCAAGAAGCAAAAATGGAATTTAAAAAATTAAAAGATGTAAAACAAAGTAGAGGAATAAAAATTCTCAGTTATGGAAATTTTAGTACAGGCAAAACTCACTTTGCACTTACTTCAACTGAACCAATTTATGTTATTGATACTGAAAATGGAACAGGACCACTTGCTAATAAGTTTCCTGAAGCTAATGTTATTAATATATGCGATATGTCAGGAGAAGATACAGATGAAAAAGATGAAGTAAGAAATTTTGAAAATTTCCAAGAAGCAGTTAGACAATTAACTTCACTTCCAGATGAACAGATAGGAACAATAATTGTTGACTCTATGACAGATATCTGGAGTTGGTGTCAAGCTTATGCTAAAACAAAAGTATTCAAAATTCCGATTGAAGAGCGTTTCAAACAACAATTTGATTGGGGTGTTCCAAATTCACTTATGCGAAAAAATGTTTTAAAACTTATAAATAAAAATTGTAATATCATTTTTACAGCACGAGAAGGAGAAATTTATGCTGGAGCAGGACAACCAACTGGTCGTTATAAACCAGAAGTCCAAAAGAAAATTCCATTTTTTGTTGATATTGTTCTTTATCATGAAATCAAATTCCTTGGAGCAAGAGGAATAACATTCCAAGCTAAAATAGAGAAGTGTCGTCAAAATGGAGATTTAATTGGAAAGATTATAGAAAGCCCTACAATTGACAAATTAAAGGAGATGTTAAAATGATTTATGGAAATAAAAGAGGAAATGCAGTTAAAATTAAAAAGAATACAAAGTGAAATTAAAAATTGTGAATGGGATTTAAAATATAACTTTAAAGATAGTCCAGTAGTACAAAACAAACTACTAAAATTAAATGAAAGAAAAATCCAGACAGAAAAACAAATAAAAGAGCAATAAAATGGAAAATAATTATATCTTAGGTGGTGGAATTGCAGGACTTATTTGGGCATTTTATAACAAAGAATATAAAATTATTAGCACAGAAATTGGAGGACAATACAATTATTCTTTTCAGCTTGGTCCTAGATATCTTGAAGTTACAAAAGACACACAGAAATTATTAAAAGACTTAAATATTATAACAGATAAAAAAATAATTAAAGTTGGATATTATGATAATCAATTTATTGATCCAGATAATTCTTTTAAAAAAAAGTACTTTAAGAAAAGTAGAGGAACAAATAAAAATATTTCTGATAAAACATTAATGAATTCAGACAAGAAAGAGATGCAAGTTTTCAATATAGATTTTGACAAGATAATTCATGCTTTAAAAATAAAATTATTTGATAGAATAATCGTAGGAGAGATAGCAAAAATTAATTTAAAATATAAGTGTTTCTTTTTAAAAAATCAGAGCAATACATTCTGTTATAGCAAACTTATAAACACCATACCATTAAACACATTTTATAAAATAACTTCTCCTGAAATCAAAAAAGAAAAATTAGCATCAGAAGATATTACTTATATTTTATTGCAGAACAATTTTTTTGATATTAAAGAATTTAATTTTGTTTATTGCTTAAATGAAAAATTCCATAGAATTACAAAAACAGAAAAAGGACTTGTTGTAGAATGGTTTGGAGAGCATACAGAAAAAGAGTGTAGAAAAGAATTTGGTATGAATTATATTAATTCTCAAATTTTAAAAGATGTTCAAATAATAACTTTGAAAAAAATACCTAGCATAAAAAATATTATATTTTCAGGAAGATATGGTACATGGAATAGAGCATATAAAACTGAAAAAGTAATAAAAGAGGCAATTGAATATGCAAAAAAGAATAAGCTGGGATGAATATTTTATTGAAATTGTAAAACTTATAAGCAAAAAGGCATCTTGTCCAAGAAAACAAGTTGGTGCAATAATAACAAAGAATAATAGAATAATTGCTTCTGGCTACAATGGAGCACCTAAAGGAATGGAACATTGTACTGATGTTGGCTGTCTTATGAAAGACAATCATTGCATAAGAGTTCTTCATGCTGAAATGAATGCTCTTCTTCAAGCAGGAAAAGAAGCAGAAGGAGCAACTTTATATTCAACTTTATTGCCTTGTGAAATATGTTATAAATTATGTATTCAAGCAGGAATTAAAAAAATTATATATCTTGAAGACTATAATAAAGAAGATTTAAAATATTGGATAACAAATGGAGGAATAAAAACAATAAAATGGAAGAATTAAATAAGATTTGGAAAAGGCAAAAAGACTTTAATGAACTTCTTAAGAATAAAGCAAATACAATTGAAGAGAAAGAAGCATTAACAAAAGAATTTATTCTGCACTTAATAACAGAAGCAACAGAATTACTCAATGAAATTAATTGGAAGATGCACAGAGAAAAAGTATACAATAAATATAATCCAATTAAAGAAAGCAGATTAAAAGATGAAATAATAGACATTTTTAAATATTGGTTAAGTATTGCTCAATTTTGGAATATGTCTCCTAAAGAATTTATTTCTGAATTTAATAGAAAGTCTGAAGTTGTTGAACAAAGATATAAACAAGAAAAGCAATTAAATTTACTTAAAGACAAAAAAATTATTGGTCTAGACCTTGATGGATGCATTGCTGATTATCCAAAAAGTTATTACAACTTCATATTTAAAAAAACAGGAAAAAGAATAAAAGATGATGGTACATACAATATTTTTAAAAATGTTTCAGATGTTCTTGGTGAAGAAAGAGCAAAACAGCTAAAAAGAGAGTATAGAGAAAGTGGAGAAAAAAGATTTATAAAAACAATAAATAATCCTGATGAATTTACAAAAAATCTTAAAGAGAAAGGATATAAAATAATCATTTTATCTGCTCGTCCATATAAAGAATATTCAAGAGTATTTGCTGATACAATTGAATGGTTAAAAAAGAAGAATATTCTATGTGATGCAATAATCTTTGATGAAAATAAAGAAGAGAAGATTATAAACAAATTTCCAAATATGAATTTCATGATAGAGGATTGTGCTGAGATTGCTTTGAAAATCGCCAATAAAGGTTATAAAGTCTACTTAATTGATAAGACCTATAATCAAAATATTCAACACAAAAATATTGTAAGAATTAAAACATTAAAGGATATAAAAATATGACTGATAAATTTATGGAAAAGAATGAAGAATTTGCTGTAGTCTGCAATGAATTATTAAGTCAATTTTCAGCAAAAAATAAGCATTATGGCAATGATTATTTTGAAGGAGAATACTCTGAACTTGAAAGATGGCTTTCAGTAAGAAGAAAAATTGCACGACTTCAGACATATTATTCAGGAGAGAATAAACAAAATCTTCCAGACGAAACTTTAATTGATACTTGGATGGATCTTGCTATATATGCTATAATGGAATTAATTATATTGAAAGGAGGAAAAAATAAAAATGAAAAAAATAAGTGAATGTGCTGGAGCAAGAGTTCATACTTCTTTAATCAAAGGAAAAAAGAAAGGAGAGAACATAATTGCTTGGGCAGTAAATTACAAAGACGAAGGAATATGGTGCAATTCTGAAGAAGATTTGCTTGAGATCCTACGAAAAATATCTATGGTTCAACTACATGGTGAGAGATATAAGACATGGAAAGCAGGAGAAGGAGGATGGAGAAAGAATACTCCTGAAGTTGAATAATGGAATTTATAAAACAAATTGAAGAGACTGAAAAATCAACAGAACAAGTTATTGATAATTTTATTACCAAAATAAATACCAAGAAAATAAGCAAAGAAGAATTTATATTTAATAATCAAAAATGGTTTATTGATTATCATCCTTACGATCATTCAGATGACATAATAATTTCAGAAAGTATTATTAACAAATATGATAATTTTCTTCTTGTAAAAACAGGAGCATCAAGAACAAGAATACCAGGATGGTGTTCAAAAGAGCAATTATTATCAACTCCAAAAAGAGATATCTATAGAAATAACAAATTTTATTATATGGTTGTTGATAGCAATTTACAGAATTTACAATTTTTTAAAATTAAAGAAACAAGAGCTCTAAAAGAAAAATTTATAATTAACAAACAGATAGCAGAAAATCTTGGACACAAAGAAATGATATCAGGAATTTTGGCTGGTCTTCATAATTTTTGTAAACAAACAGATGTTTATTTTAAGGATATAAATCAAAAAGATGAATGTTTTTTGGGAAATAAAAAAGTAAAGATTTATACAAGAGATATAATGTCTGATGAAGACATGATGATATATGAAAGTTATTATAAAAAACATCCTGAAATTGATTTATACATTTGTTGTAAGATGAAGGCTGGTGAGTATTGGTATGTTGGTTACATAACAAAAGAAATTGTTGCTGATACAAGAATTGTTCAGATGATTGGAAATGACTCAGAAAAAGAAAGTTCAGAGATAAGAAGAATTTTTGCAGAGCAATATAAACCAATTTCTGATTTGATTAAAATATATGAAAAAGAGAAACAAGAAGAACAAATTGTCCAGCAAAATTATGTTCCTCTTCATGTTCATTCAGAGTTTTCAATTGGTGATGGATTTGGAACATGTAAATATATTGCTGAAAGTTTATATAAAAAAGGATTTAAAGCATGTGCTATAACAGATCATGGAACACTAGCTGGTGTTTGGGAATTTCAAAAAGCATTACTTGAAAGAGGAATTAAACCAATTATTGGATGTGAACTATATATCCAAATTCCAGAAAGTGAAAAAAGAATGCACCAAACAGTGCTTGTTAAAAATGAAATTGGTTATAAAAATTTATTGAAACTACATGAAATTGCTGTTCGTGAAGATTTTTATTACAAACCAATTGTTAAAATTGAAAATTTATTTAAATATTCAGAAGGATTAATCATATTGTCTGGCTGTATTGATAGTGCAATATCAAATTTATTAAAAGAGAACAAAGAAGATGTTGCTGAAAAGTATATTGCAAGATATAAAGAAACTTGGAAAGATGATTTTTATGGAGAGCTTCAACTTCATACTTGCATTAACAATCAAAATATAATGAAAAAATCTTATGCTTTATACCAAAAATATAATATAAAATCTGTTATAACAACAGATGCACACTATTCTTATCAATCAGACAAAAAATATCATGAAGCAGTTAAAGCAATTGGATTAAGAAAAAAATATGGTGAAGCAGGATTTGGTGACAATTGTTTTTATTTAATGACTGATGAAGACATAAATCAAAGAATATTAACAAATAAAGAGAATAATTGGTTTGGATTAATTATTGAAAAGTTGAAAAATAATACTTATAATGTTTTGAGCAAAATAAATTTTGAAATTAAAACAGCAAACAATCAAGAAACATTACCAAGATTATTCTCTTCAAAAGAAGAAGCACGAATTAAACTTAAAGAAATGTGTGTTACTGGTTTAGAAAAATATACTCCATATAAATATGAAGGAGTAGCAAAAGAAAAACTTGACTTAGAGATGAGTAGATTTTTTGAAAAAGGATATGAAAATTATTTTCTAATTGTAGAAGACATGATACGATGGGCAAAACAGCAAGGAATAATGGTTGGTCCAGGAAGAGGAAGTGTTGGTGCAAGTTTAGCAGCTTATGCTTTAAATATAACAGAATGCGATCCAATTAAATTTAATTTATTATTTGATAGATTTATTTCTGAGATAAGAAGAGATGCACCTGATGTTGATATGGACTATCAAGACAATAGAAGACAAGAAGTTGTTCAATATCTTATTAATAAATATGGAATTTATAATTCTGCTAAAGTTGCAACATATTCAAGATTTCATCCAAAAGGAATATTAAGAGATGTTGGAAGAATATTTTCCATATCAATAAGTGAGATAGAAAAAATTTGCAATCTTGTTTTAATAAGAAGTGGTGGAGATGCAAGAGCATCATTTGGACTGCTTGATACTTTTGCTGAATTTGAAGAAGCAAAAGCATTTAAATTAAAATATCCAAGTGCTGTTGATGTAGCTATTAAACTTGAAGGACATATAAGACACAAAGGTGTTCATGCTGCTGCTTTGGTATTAACAGACAAACCAATTTCAGAATATTTACCTTTAAATAAAATTGGTGGAGAGATTGTAACTGAATGGGAAAAGCAATTAGTTGAGGATGCTGGTTTAACAAAATTTGACATTCTTGGACTGAAAACACTAACTGTAATTTCGGAATGTATGAAAATGGTACCACAAAAACTTCCAAGTGATTTTGAAGATCCTGAAGTATATAAAAAGGTTTTTTCAAATGGTAAAAGTCTTGGCATATTTCAATTTGAAACTGTAGGATTAAGCAAACTCATTAAAGAATTAAAAACAGATAATTTTTCAACTCTTTATGATGCAACAACATTATTTAGACCAGGTGCTTTGCATAGTGGACAAACAATGTTATATGTTAATCGTCATTTAGGAAAAGCAGAAACAAATTATGAACATCCATTACTTAAAGAATTAACAAAAGATACAAAAGGAATTATTTTATATCAAGAACAAATAATGCAGATTATGAATAGAATTGGAGGAATGTCTTGGGCAACTGCAGAAATGGCAAGAAAAGTAATTACTAAAAGCAAAGGTAAAAAAGCATTTGAAGAAATGAGAGCAGAGTTTGTAAGAAATGCAAATAAACTTCATAATATGCCAAAAAAAGATGCAGAAAAACTTTATGATGTTGTATCAACATTTGGTTCATATTCATTCAATAAGGCACACGCTGTTGAATATTCAATCATAAGTTATTGGTGTGCATGGCTTAAAACATATTATCCTTTTGAATTTTATAAGGCAATTTTAAAATTTGAAAACAAAAGTGAACAAATCTCAAATTACTTAAATGATGCTTTAGACAATGGTGTCAAAGTTGAATATCCAAATATTAATTATTCTGAATTTAGTTATTCTGCAAAACAAAAAGCAATATATTCTGGTTTTAATTCAATAAATGGAATTGGTAAAAAAACAGCAGAAAAAATAATTAAACTACAACCATTTGTAAATTTCGAAGACTTTACAAAAAGATGTAACATTGGAGCATCAACAATTAAATCACTTGTAATTGCTGATTGTTTTAGAGATTTTGGAATTAACAAAAGAGCATGTTATGAAAGAGACATAAAAGAAATAAGAAATTGTTATACAAAAGAAATTGCTGATTATTCAGATATTGAATATGCAGAATTAATAATGGAGAATACATCTCTAAGACCAAAAATTAATATATTAAAATCACTTAATTTTGGAGATTTTGATTTTATAAATATTGAAAATCTCGGAGAAAGCAATGGAGGAAAGCAAGGATATGTTAGAGGAGTTGTTACAGCAATCATAAACAAAGACAAACTTATTCGTCCAATGGATAAAAAGCACATCCATAATTTTGAACCTCATATGATATATCTTAATATAAATGATGGAACAGGAAATCTTGCCATTCAAATATCACCTCATACATATGACAAATATAAAGAATTAATTTATTCCTTTGATAAAAAACCAGTTGTTGTTTATGGAACATTCAACAAAGTAGGACAAAAAATGTATGGTGAATTACTTCAAATTCCAGATAAAATGCATGATGTTGATGAATTTAAGAAGAACTTAAATAGTGGAGAAACTATAATAATATCGTCGACACCAGCAGTTAGTAAAAACGAAAAATCATATTATAGAATAAAATTAAGTAATGGTATAGAAGGACTTTGTTTTAGATCTTTAGTTAAATTATACCCAGGAATAAAAGTCAAATATAGAATGAATAAAGAACCATTCATGGACATAGAGATAATAAAATGAAAAAACCAAATATAAAACTTATTAACTATACACCAGATCCCATAGAAACTATGTGCTGGGCAAGAAGAGTTATGCACTCTCCTGTTCCTGATACTTTAGAAGAATTAAAAAAAGATCCACAGAAATGGCTTGGTTCAAGTATTGATGATTATGTTAATGATGTTTTACTCAATGATGGAATGCCAACATTTCTTGAATATGTAGGATTAACATTCAAACTTGAAAATATATCAAGGGCACTTCAACAGCAATTAACAAGACACAGAATTGGTTTTTCATATTCAATCCAAAGTTTAAGATGCATAAATCTTCCTAACTTTGCAGAAAATGGGGATTACTTTAATCCTTTTAAAAAAAATTCAAAAGAATATATTGGATATCACAACAAGATGCTTAAAATTCAAAAAGAATATAGACAAGCATTGAAAGAAAATGTTTCAACTCAAGATGCAAGAGGCTTATTACCAATGAACATTTATTCTACAGTAACATTTTCTTGTTCACTACGAGCATTAATAGGAATGCTTAACAAAAGATTATGTTTAAAAACACAAGGAGAATTTAGAGAAGTTGCTAATTTAATGATGGAAGAAATATCAAACAAGATAGATCCAAGAATATTAAGATGGATTGGTCCACCTTGTAAAGTTCAAAATTATTGCATGATGAAAGGAGAGAATGAACAGCAGCTAAAAGAAAACAAATTGTTAGGAAAACAAAATACAGAATATGTTTGTCCTCTTTATACTAAATTATTTAAATAATAATATGGAACAACAAAAAAGATGGTTAAGTAAAAGTCAAATTAAGACATTTTTACAGTGTCCTATGAAATGGAAGTATATTTACTTAGATGAAATTAAAAATATTGCTTCTCCTGCACAAGATAGAGGAAGTTTAATTCATAAAAAGGTAGAAAGATTTTATAAGAATATTGATATCACAAAAACTGCCGATGGAAAGCAAGAAATTAAATTAAAGAAACCAGATGAAGACTTAGTTAAGTTTGTTGAATTTGAAAATCAAAGAATAAAGGATTGTGTTAGTGAAATTGGAGAGTTTAATCCAGCGTATTTTAATCCTGTATTTCAAGAATTAAAAGTTAGTTGCCCTGAATTAATGTTAAGAGGAATTATAGATGCAGTTTATTTAAATCCTAAAGATAACAAATTAATAATTATTGATTGGAAGACAGGGCAATTTAATCAAAATCAACTCGATGATTATAGATTAGAACTAGCGATTTATAAAATACTTTTCGATAATGATAAAACAATAAACAAAATTGATGGAGTAGAAGTAGGTTATTGGGGTATTTATTTTTTAGATAAAGGAAAACTTTTCTTTGAATCAGTAAGTGATAAGTATATTCAAAAAGCTATAAAAATTATAAATAAAGTTAGATTAGAAATGGAATGTGGTGAATATAAAATGAAACCAAGTTTTTGGTGTAAATGGTGCCAATTTAAAGATAAATGTGGAGGTAATAATATTAATGTTTGAAATAGGATTACCTCGTAAACTTTGTAAAGATAAAGGCGAATTGGTTAAGTTTATAAATGTTTACAATGGAAAGAAAGCACTTTATAGAACAATATATGACTTTGAACATTTAAATGAAAACAATAAAATAGATTACAATAGTGCTATCATCGATAAAATATTTTGGGACTTTGATGGTGAAGGAAGTTGGGAAGAAGCAAACAAACTTCATCAAGAACTTAATAAACAAAAATTGAGGCATAAGGTTAATATGAGTGGAGGAGGATATCATATATTTTTATTTTGTAATGATTATGTTCCAATAAATCCAAAGAGTTGTCTTTATAACTCTCAAAAATATTTTATTGATGAATTAAAATTAAAATGCGATATGGCAGTCGTTGGTGATATTGCTCGATTGTATAGAATTGAAAATACTTTTAATGTTAAAAGAAAAAGATTTTGTATTCCTTTAACAGAAAGCGAATTTAATAAAGGAGATTTGTTTTGTAAGAATTGGGGATTAAAACAACATTTTATTAAACATACTTCTTTACTTGGAGGAGATAATATGTTTGATTTAAAAAAATTTGATTTCAAAACAAAAGAAGAACCAACTCTTTTTATAAATTCTAATGTTAGTTCTTCAGAAAGTATAGTTATAAAAGAGTTGCCATTGTGTATAGAAGAATTGTTGAAACGAAAAGATTTGAACTATAAAGAACGAGGATTAATCATATTATATTTCAAGGAAAAGGGTTATACAAAAAAAGAGGTCCTTGAAATACTTAAACAACATTTATCTGAAAAGAAGTTAAGACATTGTGTAGTTGAAGAAAAGCAACTTCAATATTTATTTGAAAGAGATGATTTAATATTTCCTAAATGTGTTAGCATAGAGAGAGATGGGTTTTGTATTAGTGGTTGTAAATTTATGAGTAAATATAATATATATAAGTGATAATTTAAATATATATATATATATTTAAAACGAAAATCATAATATATTTAAACATGAGTTATTTAATTATATAATATAAGATTAAAAAAGGTGATTTTTTGGCATATAGAGGATTTGGGATACAATATAAAATAAGAAAGACTACTATTAACAATAAAACTGGTGATAGTTATGCTATTACAATTCCAAGAATTTTTGCAGAACAATTTCAGGATTGTTATTTTAAATTAAGTGTTAGTGGAATGTCTTTAACTTTTACAAGTGGATGTAAATTAACACAAGAAGATATATTATATCAAAATGATTTTGATAGACAAACAAAAATGTATAGTGGTAATAAGCCAGTGATGTTCAGATGAACATTCTTTGGTTAAGCGACTCTCCTCTTTGTTGTACTGGTTATGCGACAATATCTTGGAATATATGTAATAAGCTTGCAGAAGCAGGACATAATGTTTATTTTCTAGGCCATAATTATGTTGGTCAAGAAATACCTCCTGGATTAATTCTTAAAGATGGAACAAAATTTAATTTTACTATATTAGGTGGAAGTCATGTTCCATATGCTCAAAATTTAATTCAACCATACATAAAGAAATATAATATAGATGTGTTTGGAATTTTACTTGATACTTTTATGTGTTGGCCATGGTTAATGAATATTGATTTTTCACCTGCAAAAACTATATTCTATTACCCAAGCGATGGTGGTGGAGGATTACCTCTTCAATGTGAAAATATTTTAAAGAAAGTTAATTGTCCTGTTGCTATGGCTCGGCATGGACAAAGGCAAGTAAAAGAATGTTATGGATTTGATACAAAATATATTCCACATGCTATAGATACAAAGATTTATTTTCCATTACCAAAAGAAGAAAAAGAAAAGATAAAAGCAAAGTGGGGACTTCAGGGAAAGTTTGTTGTTGGTGTTGTTCAAAGAAATCAAGGAAGAAAGATGCCTGATAGATTAATTAAATCATTTGCTCTATTTGCTAAAGACCATCCAGATGCTATTTTATTTTTACATACTGACCCATATGATGTAGCAGCACCAATAGATATAATTCAATTGATTAACAGATATAAAATAAATAATAGGGTTATGTTTTCTGGAATGACATTCTTTAATGGTTTCGATTATAAACAAATGAATGAAGTTTATAATGTTATGGATGTATTCTTCTTAACAACATCTGGAGAAGGATTTGGTATTCCTACTATTGAAGCAATGGCTTGTGGCATTACACCTATAGTAACTGATTATGCTACAACACAGGAATTATTAGTTGAGGATGGTGTGTGTGGTATTCCTATAAAAATAGCAACAGAATTAACAGGAAGTTGGAATGTAGAACGAGCAATTATGGATGATGAAAGTGGAGCAAAAGCATTAACACTCTTATATGATAATCCTGAATTAAGAGAACATTATGGAAAAATTGGAATAGATAAAGTAAATAAATTATATAATTGGGATAAGGTTGGTGCTGACTGGAATAAATTAATTGTGGAGATTACAAGATGAAGTATATTATTACAGGTTCATGTGGTATGATTGGACAATATTTAAAAAGAGAATTAGATAAGCAAGGATGCGAATGTATTTTAGAAGTTGATAAGAGAAATAGTGATATTAGTACAGATTATTTATCCGTTATTGATGAACAATTAAATGCCGATATTATGTTTCATTTAGCAAGTAATTGTAAAATAAAAGATACAATAAGCAACCCAGATTTAGCATTTGAAAATTCAGATGGCATAGAACATGTTTTAGAATACTGTAGAAGAAATCATATAAAGAAAATAGTTTATTTTTCTTCATCAAGAGTTTTAAGTGAAGAAGAAAATCCTTATACAGCAAGTAAAAAGTATGGAGAACATTTATGTAAAGCATACCACAATTGTTATGGGATAGATTATATTATAATTCGGCCAAGCACAGTATATGCTCCTTGTAAAGATATAACAACTCGACTTTTAACAACTTGGGTTATTAATGCTTTAAAAGGAGAATATTTAGTTTTATGTGGTGATAGTCATAAAACACTTGATTTTACTTACATTAGTGATTTTGTAGATGGGATATTTTGTTTATTAAATAATTGGGAAGAAGCAAAAAATACAGATTATGATATTAGTGGAGAAGATAGTAGAAATTTAATTGATGTCGCTCAACTAATTTCTCATGAAATTGCAGACCAAATAGGAGAGTGTCATATGGATATAGAACTGAAAGAACCAGAAATAGCACAACCTCAACAAGTAAATATTGATATAAGTAAAATAAAAAGATTCGGATATGAACCAAAAATAAAGTTAGAAGAAGGAATTAAACGACTTGTTGAATTTTATTTAAGGGAGGAGAAGAAATGAATAAATTGGTAATAGTTATCATGGGACCTGGAAAACAACATTTTCTTGATATGTGTTTTGATAGTGTAAAAGATGCAGATAAAATTTTATATTTTACAAGCGATTATAGCTTTTCAATAAGTCCGTGCTTAAAACATTTACCAGACAATCAAGAAGTTCATTATAATGGCTGGGATGATAATGATATGGCAACAAATGGAAAATGTAGACAGAAATATTTAGATTATTTAAAACAAGCTTATCCTAATGATTGGTGTTTGGTTTTAGACGAAGATGAAATATTAGAAGAAGAAGGAATTGAAAAAATAAAGAAATTCATATCAGAAAGAGAACCTGGAATTTATAATGTTAAGATGAGACACTTCATTGGAGATTTAGGGCATGAAGATAACACTCGTCCTGTGCATGTTGTTCCAGGAAGGTTATTTAAAATATCAGAAGCAAAAGGATATCCACTTCATAGTCATCCAGTATTAGAAGGAGAATTAAAAGGTGCTTGTTTAGATACTACTATTTGGCATCTTGGACATTTGCCTGTAGAATATATGGATTATATTTTAAAAAGATATAAACAACATGCATCGGATAGCATTATTCATAATCAGGACTTCTTGAAACAATGGAAGATGGCTCATTTGCTTGGTTTATATCCAACTAAACAAATTAATCCTGTTGAATTACCAAAACAAATTTGTGATAGATATGAAATTAATAAAGATGAATTTTATTTTGCTAATAGAGGATTAGAAGTTAAACATTTTCTTATGGCAAAACAATGGATAAATTATTTTGATAATAATGATAGAGAATGTAATTTTGTAGAATTTGGTTGTGGACGAGCACCGTTCGGGTTTGCAATTGCTAGTTATGATTATGATTATTTAGGATTTGATATTAGTAAATTTGCAGTTGATAATGCCTTTAGAACTAATAGTGGAGTAATGGATGTTTGTGAAGGAGATATTACAAAAATAAAAAATAAGAACAAATGGAAATATAAAGTTTGTTTATGTATAGATATATTGGAACATTTAACAGATGAACAACTTGACAAAGCATTAAAAAATATTCTTTCATATAGTGATAATTTTTTATTCTCAATACCATTTGAAGGAGACCCAAACTTAGAAGCAGATAGCACTCATAAACAATTTCATGATAAACAATGGTGGATAGATAAAATAAGTAGTTATGGAATATTAGTTAAAGATGTACCACAGGATTGGTTATTTTCAAATCAGTTGTTGATAGGAGAAAAGAAATGACAACAAAAGTATTATGTATATGTGATGGGGGAAATATAAGAAGTGTAGCTCTGGCACAATTTATAAAAGGTTTGAATGGAAGAACAAATGACCCAAATTTAGTTATAAAATATGAAGCAATAGCTATTGGAGAAAAATATTCTACAAAAGAAACAATGGATATACTTAGAAAATGGGCAGACAAAGTTATAGATACAAGAAAATATTTTCCAAAAGATATATGGCATAACTCAAGGGATACAGATTTAGTAAAAAAAGTAAAACAAGTATGGAAAAAAGAAAATGAGAATTAGAGGAATAGCACCGCTTAGGATTTCGTTTACTGGAGGAGGAACTGATTTAAATTATATATTTGAAAAATATGGTGGAGCAGTCATTAGTTCAACAATTAATAAATTCTGTCACATGACAATAGAAGAAAGAAAAGATAAAAAGATTTATATCAACGATAAAGAATTAAATAGTACAGAAATATTAGCAAGCAAAGTTATAGAATATTTTAAACCAACCAAAGGATTTAACTTAATTTATTATAATGATATTCCTCCAGGAAGTGGTTTAGGTAGTAGTTCAAGTTTTGTAATTTTATTGTTGCGTCTTTTATATGAACTTCATGGAGGAAGAACTAATGATTATGATTTAATAAAAGAAGCATATGAAATTGAAACATCAATTAAAGAAGGTGGTTGGCAAGACCAATATGCAACAACTCTTGGAGGATTTAATTTCATGGACTTCGGAAAAGATTATCAAACTGTTTATCCATTAAAATTAAAGTATTCTTTTATAAGAGAATTGAATGAACATTTTGTTTTATGTTATATTGGTGGTTCTAAAGAAGGAAGAGATATTCATAAAGAATTAAGAGAACATAGTGAAAAACATAAAGATGAAATGAAAAGAACAGCAGATATAAAAGGATTGGCTTATAGAATGAGAGATGCTTTACTAAAATCTGATGTTAAAAATATACCAAGTCTACTCAGAGCAAATTGGGAATTAAAAAGAAATAAATTTACTTCTTCAAAAAGAATTGATATTTTATATAATTGGGCATTAAAGAATGGAGCAGAAGGAGGAAAACTATGTGGTTCTGGACAAGCAGGACATTTTATATTTTTCGTTAAACCAGAAAATAGAAAAGATTTAATTGATGCTTTAAAAAATAAATATAATGCAATTATTGATTTTAATTTCAGTATTCATGGGGTAGAAACATGGATTGTATAATTATTTGTTCGGGATATTATGACCCACTTCACATTGGGCATTTAGAATATTTAAAAATATCAAAATCTTATAGTAATGAGTTATGGGTAATAGTTAATAATGATGAACAAGCAAAATTAAAGAAAGGAGGTAGTTTTATGAATGAAGATGAGAGAATTAAGATTATGACAAACATTAAAGGAGTGGATAAAGTATTTATTTCAATAGATAAAGATAGAAGTGTTTGTGAAACATTAAGATTTTTAGTTAAGTCATTTCCAGAAAATACTTTTATATTTGCAAATGGTGGAGATATTAAAGATAATAGAGAAACAAAAGTTTGTAATGAATTGGGAATTATGATGCTTAATGATTTAGGAGATAAAATTCAGTCATCATCTTGGCTAACAGGAATAAAAGAAAAATGAAATTAGTAATTAAATCTTGGGGAAGTGAAATGTGGTTATTAAATAATGAATTATATTGTAGTAAAGTAATGATATGTTTTAAAGATAAATGGTCATCAAAAGGAAAGTATCATTATCATAAAAATAAAGATGAAACATTTTTTATTTTAGAAGGAGAGTTACATTTAGTAGTCGATGGATACAGTATAATCTTAGAAAAGGGAGACTCATTTAGAATTCCTCCCTTTACACTTCACAAATTCACTTCTGTAACTCCATATTGTAAATTTATAGAAGCATCAACACATCATGATGATGAGGATAGTTATAAAATATGAAACAAATAACAAAACAAGATTTAATTAACTTTGAACAAGAAGTAATAGCAAAATATAAAGAAGGAAATACTTATGGACCTGTTCATTTAAGTGGTGGAAATGAAGACCAACTTATTAAAATATTCAAAAAAATAAAAGATAATGATTGGGTATTTACAACACATCGAAGTCATTATCATGCTTTACTTAAATCTGAAGATTGGAGTTGGCTTATGAATGAAATTATAGTTAATGCAAATTCAAGTCATATTAATTCAGCGAAGTATAAAATATTTTCAAGTGCTATTGTCGGAGGTTGTATTCCAATTGCTTTAGGAACCGCTATGGGAATTAAAAGAAATTGGGATAACGGATGGAGAAATGTTAATCTGTCTACTATGGATGTTGAAAAAGGAATAATAGGAACTTGTATGGATATGCCACACGTTTGGTGCTTTGTTGGTGATATGGCTTCTGAAATGGGATGCTTTGATGAAGCAATTAAATATGCTAAAGGACATGATTTACCAATAACTTTTATAATTGAGGATAATGGTATTGCAAATAATACTCCTACATATGAAGTATGGGGTCAAAGAAGTTTTCCTATAAATAAATATTGTATTTATTATACTTATAATAGAGTGTATCCTCATTATGGAGTAGGAGAATGGATAATATTTAAGAAAAAGAAATTTAAATCGCAAGGAGATTATAATGCCTATAAATAATAAAAAGTATCAGCAAAATTTAGTTAAGGCAATGGATATGTTAGCAAGAGATACAAATACAGTTTTCCTAGGACAAACAGTTATTTATGAGGGTAGTCCAATATACGGAAGTTTAAAGAATATTTTAGATAAAAAGAAAATAGAAATGCCTGTCTTTGAAGATACTCAAATGGGATTAAGTATTGGGTTATCATTAGAAGGATTTATACCTATAACAATATTTCCGAGAATTGATTTTTTAATATGCGCTATTAATCAGTTAGTAAATCATTTAGATAAAATAGAGGATATGAGTAAAGGAGAGTTTTATCCTGGAGTTATAATACGAACTCAAATTGGAAGTAAATATCCAATGAATGGAGGATTACAGCATACAGGAGATTATACGACAGGATTAAAAAAAATGCTAAAGAATGTTAAAGTAATAAAAATTAAGAATGAAAAGGATGTAATACCAAGTTATAAATATGCATTAGATATGGCTAACCAGGGGTTGTCAACTTTATTAATTGAAGTACCGACAGGAGCATTTGGAAAATGAATTTAATAATATACATATGTGAAATAGAACCAAAGGTAGCATATATAAAATGGTATATTGTATCAGCAACAGGAGAAGATGATAAATTTAAAGAAGAACTTAAACAGGAAGTAGATTTAAATATAAAATCTCAATTTGGAGGAAATACTCAAAAAGTTTATTAAAATGAATGGCGTAACAATTAGAAAAGCAAAATTAGTAAGTGAAGACGAAAGAAGATGCATATTTGAAATTATAAATGGAGAATTAGCAGTTAAGAATATGAAAATATTAAAAATAAAAAAAGGTGAACAACTACTTGGTAATCATTGGCATCCATATGCTGAAGTTATGTATGTCTTACAAGGTAAATCAAAATACAGAATGAAAAATATTGATACAGGAGAAGTAGAAGACTTTGATTTAGAAGCAGGAGATGTTGTATTTAGAAGTGGTAGAATAACTCATGGTGGCTGGTTTAGTGAAGATAGTATAATTATAGATGCTGCTTGTGAAAGTTATATATCTGCTGCATTTAATGATGTAAGGGATGTGATTATAGAATGATTAAAAATTTAATAACAGGACCAGGATTTGTAGCAAGTCATCTTGCAGATTTACTTCTTGAAAAGAAAGAAGAAGTTTATGTTACTTATAGATGGACTGATAACCAAGAAAGTTTTAAACATATAAAAGATAAAGTTCATTGGATATTAATGGACTTAAATGATTTAAGTTCTTGTATTAAAGCAGTTGATGAAGTAAGACCAGATTATATATTTCATCTTGGAGCACAAAGTTATCCATCTGCAAGTTTTATTTATCCTGAAGAAACAATAAGAACAAATACTCTTGGAACTTATAATTTATTAGAAGCAATTAGGATTGTTAGAGAGAAATCAAAATATAATGTACCGACTTATGGATATAAATATCATTACGACCCAATCATTCATGTTTGTTCATCAAGTGAAGTATACGGACTTGTTAAAGCAGAAGATGTTCCAATAAAAGAAACTCAAGCATTTAATCCTGCAAATCCTTATGCTGTTGGAAAAGTAGGAGAAGATATGATTGCATTAATGTATTGGACAAATTTTAAAATAAAAACAATAAGAACAAGAATGTTTACGCATACTGGACCAAGAAGAACTATGTTAAGTGCAGAAGTTAATTTTGCTAAACAGATTGCAGAGTTTGAGAAAAATTATAAAGAAGATGCATTAGAACATGCTTGTGTAAATACAAAAGCAGAATTTATATTAAAACACGGAAACTTAGATTCAATAAGAACATGGGCTGATGTAAGAGATGCAGTTCAAGCATATTATCTTCTTGTAAGAAAAGGAACAATTGGAGAAGTTTATAATATTGGTGGCAAGACAACAAAGACAATAGGAGAAATGTTAGATTATCTTATATCTCTTTCCCCTTTAAAGGATAGAATTAAAAAAGAATTGGACCCAACTTTACTTCGCCCATACGATGTTACATTACAAATTCCTGATTGTTATAAATTTATAAAAGATACAAGATGGACAAGAACAATTTCTTTTGAAACTACTATGAAAGATTTATTAAATTGGTGGAGAGAAAATGTCTAAACTTTCTATAAACTTTATTATACCAACTTGGCACTACTGGGCTGAACCTTTAAGAGCACAACCATTAACACAATTATATCTTGCGACAATACTTGAAGAGAAAGGATGTGAAGTTAGTTTTACTGATTTTAGAGATGAAAAGAATAAAAAGTTAATACCAAAGGAAGCAGATTTATATTTTTATACAATAGCAAGTCCAGATTTAATTGAGTGTCAAATGATTGCAGAAGATTTAAAAATAATATATCCTAATTCAAAGCATATTGCAGGTGGTCCTCATCCTACTATACTTCCAGACATAACAAGAGGATTTGATAGTATTGTTATTGGTAGAGGAGAAGGAGCATTAGAACAAATATTAAAAGATTATCCTAATATAAAAGAAAGATATGTAAATATTATATCAGAAAAACCAATATGTGAGTATCCTTTTCCTAAAAGACACTTCCTTCCAAAAAAACATATAATTAATGAACATTTATTTAAAACAGACGAAATGACATCAACAACAGCACAATTTAGTTTTGGTTGTCCGTTTGGTTGTAATTTTTGTGCAAATTATCAAAGAGGAGCAATTAAAAGAAATTCATTACAAAAAATATCAGATGAGATTGATTATCTAAAAAAAGAATATGGAGTAAAAGGATTATCACTTCAAGATGAAATATGTATCCCTTTAAATAAAACAGAAGCAGTAGATTGGCTAAACTTAATCAAGAGTAAAGATATAAAATGGAGAGGACAGATAAGGTTAAATACAGACGAAGACATATTGAAATTAGCAAAAGAAAGTGGATTAGTTGAATTAAGTTTTGGTATTGAAAGTGTTAACAAAAAGGTTTTAGAAATTGCTGATAAGAAAATTAATATAGACGATGCATCAACAATGATGGCTCTTTGTAAAAAGTATGATATAAAAACAAGGATATATTTACTTAATGGGTTACCTGGAGAGACAATAGATATTGTTAGAGAGACAAAAGAATTTGTTAATAAAATTAATCCTGATTTAGTTTTATTGTCTTCACTTCAACCATATCCAGGAAGTCCTATTTATAACACTCCTGAAAAATATGGAATAAAATGGGTAAGTAAAGATTGGGGAAAAATGAATCATTTAGTTTGTAGGTTTAAGGATAGCAAAGATAATCCTGAAGATGCTGTTCCATATGAATATGAAGAAGGGAAAGGGTTAACAAGAAAACAGATTATGAATAATATGTTAGAGTTACAAGAGTTCTTGAGACAAAGAGGTGCTAATAAATGATAATAGGTATTCCAATTTATAATAACTTACAAGGATTAAAATATTGTTTTTATAGTTTTATAAATTCAACAATGGTTAGAGATAAAATAATACTTCTTGAAAGTGGAAGTATAGATGGTAGTGCAGAATTTTGTGATGAATTAGCAAAGTTTTATGACTTTGTTGAAGTAATACATACTCCAAAAGAAGGTCCATTAAAGGCATACAATAGATTATTCCAGATAGCAAAAGAAAGAAAAGAAGATTTATTCCTTACACAAACTGATGTTATCTTTCCAAAATGTTTAGGAAGAGATTGGTTAATGCATATGAAAGGATTAGCACAAGAAAGAATAGATTGCGGAATTATAACTTCTTATGGTGGAGGTAATTATTCTGGTTCCGATTTCATAAATGGATTTTATTGGGTTGGTGCTTGGTGTACTTATATTCCTTACAGAACTATTGAAAAATTAGGAGGATATGATGAGAGGTATCCAATAGGATGGGGAGTGGATATAGATTATACTTATGCGATTAAACAATTAGGATTAGAAGTTTATCAAGTTGATTACTGGGTAGACCATATGCCGGATTATATTAAAGGACATCAACATGAAAAGGTTGCAAATATTGAAGAATTAAAAAAAGAGGCTTATAGACTTATGAGAGAGAAATGGAAAGTGGGAGAATATAAAATATGAGTTGGACAGATTTGGGTGCAATTAAAACAATTTGTTATTTAAGAGATAAATATCATGTTTCTACTTTTATTGAAACAGGAACTTTCAGAGGAATAAATGCAGAAGTTCAAAGTAAGAATTTTGATTATGTTCTAACTTGTGAGAAGAATGAAGATTATTTTAATAAAGCAAAAGAAAGATTGAAAGATTATAAAAATGTTATTATTTTTAAAGATGATAGTTCAGAATTTTTAAAAAGAATTAATCAAGAAAAAACTATATTATGTTATTATTTGGACGCTCATTTTTTCGTAAAAGGTTGTAAGACAAATAAAGAAAGATTTGTTATATTACAAGAATTAGAAGCATTAAAAGAAAGGAAAAACTCAATTATAATAATTCACGACTTTAAACATTTTCTTGGAGGAATTTGTTATGATGGAATTGATTTGAATATGGATTTGGTTAGAAAACCATTATTAAAAGTCAATCCTAAATTTTACTTTTATACAAATACTCTTGAAGGATGTGACCCTGTAAAACCATTTATAAAAAATATAGAAGAAGCTGGACTAAATGTTGATAGTGAAACATTTGACAATATTCAATATATGTGGAGTGCTCCGAGATTATTATATCGTGGTATTTTATATTGTCTTCCAACAAAATTATCAAATAAAGAAATGAAACAATTAAATTTAATTAATATAAAATGAAAAAAACGCTTAACGAAAAACAATTAATAGAAAAAGCCAGATGGGTTAGAAAAAAACTATTTGATGTTGCCATAAATACCGGGCAGGCACATCTTGGTGGGGCATTGTCAAGTGTTGAATTATTACTTTCTCTTTACAATGGTGGTATTATAAATGTAACTCCAAAGACAATTAACTCTCCAGATAGGGATAGATTGATTTATAGTAAAGGGCATTGCCCTCTTGCATTATATACAATATTAGCTGACAATAATTTCTTTACTATTGCAGATTTAGAAAAATATGGACAAACATCTATGCCTGAACATTCAGATTATCATACTCCTGGCATTGAAATGACAGGTGGTTCACTAGGACATGGATTAGGATTAGGATGTGGAATTGCTCTTGCTGCAAAATTAGATAAAAAAGATTATAAAACATATGTTATGCTAGGAGATACAGAATGCAATGAAGGAAGTATTTGGGAAGGAGTTATGTTTGCTTCTGCACAAAAGTTAAGTAATTTGATTGTGATTGTTGATAATAACAAATTTGGAACTCATCAATTAACATCAACTTATGTTGGAGACGGACTTGGATTAGTAGAAAAATGGAAATCGTTTGGTTGGGATGTTATAGAATGTAACGGACACAATTTTAATGAAATTCTTACCTGTCTTAAAGTCTTTAAATATTCAAAATTAAATAAACCAAAGGTAATTATTGCAAATACTATAAAAGGAAAAGGTATTTCATATATGGAAGGTAATCCTGCATGGCATCACGGAATACCAAAAGGAGAACAATTGGAAATTGCAAGGAGAGAATTAGAATGATATATAATGATATGAGAGATGCAATGTTTGAAGAACTTTATAAGAATGCTTTAAAAGATAAAGATGTAATCTTACTTCTTGGAGACCAAAATGCAGGAACATTCAAGAAGTTTAGAGAAAATATTCCAGAACAATTAATAAATATTGGACCGTCAGAACAAAATTTAATTGGAGTTGCTGCAGGATTAGCAACATGTGGAAAGAAAGTATTTGTTCATGGTATATCACCCTTTGTTACTTTAAGATGTTTTGAAGAAATAAGTTTAGATTTGGGAGTAAAAAATCTACCAGTAACAATTATAGGTATAGGTGCTGGTTATTCTTATTGTCACGAAGGACCAACACATCATTCAATTCAAGATATTGGAATATTAAAAACAATTCCTAATATGAATATTTATAATGTTGCTGATACGATATGTTTAGCAGAACTTTCAAATATATTTTATAATAGACCACATTTATCCTATGTTAAGTTTGACCACCATCCGTTGCCTTTAATATACAATAATATGAAAAATAATTTTAATGATGGTTTATCATTAATAGAAGGTGGAGGTAGAGATGTAATAATTATTGCTACAGGAATTATGGTTCATAAAGCATTAGAAATTAGTAGAAGATTAAATGAAATAAAAAGTGTTGGTGTTATTGACTTGTATAGAATAGCACCTTTAAATAAAAAATTATTATTAAAATATTTAAAAAATTTTAAAAATGTTATAACACTAGAAGAGCATTTAGAATGTGGTGGTATAGGAAGTTCAATTGCAGATTTTATATGTAATAATAATATTTCAATAAGATTTAAAAGGTTTGGAGTAAAAGATTATATACAAAATTACGGAAAGAGAGAAATGATTGATAAATTAAATGGTTTAGATAATGATACAATAGTAAAGGAGATATTAAAATGGATTTAAATCTTAAAGGAAAGAAAGCAATTGTAACTGGTGGGAGTCATGGAATAGGATTAGCAATTAAAAAAGCATTAGAAGCAGAAGGAGTTAAAGTTATTAGTTGGAGTAGAGAAGAAGGACAAGATTTAATGAGAGCACTTGATTTGGTAGATTTATCAAAATTATTAGAGGTAGATATTTTAATTAATAATATTGGTGGTATGGGTACATGTGCAAGAGAAGATGCTGATGATTGTATATTTAAAAATTATAGGATAACTCAATTACTGACAGATTTCTTTTTAGCAAAAGATAGAACATGGGGTAGAGTTATTACTATATCTTCTTTTTATGGAAAAGAGAAAGGACCTAATCCATATTTCGTTGCATCAAAGGCAGCACAAATTGGATTTATGAAATCAATTGCAGGAAAACATGACGGAATTACTTTTAATGTTATATGTCCTGGGTGTATTAATACTAAACCATCAATAAAAGAATTTGCACAAAAGAATAAGTTATCACTAGGAGAACCAGAAGATATAGCAAATATAGTTACATTTCTTTGTTCAAATAAAGCTAGCCATATTAATGGTGCAATAATAACTTGTGATGGAGGAGATAGCCATGCCTTTTAATGAAGAAAACATTCCTTATATTAGAACAGACGAAAGTAATATGGAAAAAACAATGGTAGGTAAAGTTAATAATTATTGGATAGACAAGAATAAATTGTATATGAGTTACCATGTTAATACAAAATATAAATTTGTAGATATAACAGATGATATACCAATTATAAAATATTTGATAAGTGAACTGGAGAAAAAATGCCAAAAAAAATAACAAATAAAAAAGAAATAAGCGACTTAGATAATGCTTGGAAACTAAAAGTTAAAGAAAGAGATAATTATACTTGTCAAATATGCCAAAAGAAAATAGAAAAGAATAATTGTCATGCTCATCATATAATACCAAAAGGTATTAAATTAACAAGATGGGATGTAAATAATGGAATTACTTTATGCTACCAACATCATAAAGTGAATGTTTGTAGTCCTCATATGAATGCAGTTTGGTTTACATTTTGGCTTAAAACAAATAAGTATAAACAATTTAGATATATTATAAGTAAATTAGACCCAAAACATTACGACAATAGGGGATTAATAAGAGGAATATAAAATGAATAAAAAAGAATTAAAACAAAATGGAGTTGTGGTTTGTGGTTCAGGTTATTATGATGCAGAGACAGATGCATATTTTCCTTTTCCACAAAATTATTTCAAATGAAAAAAGATATAGCATTAATAATTTCAAATAGTCCGTTTTTAATTAATGAAAAAACATTTCCAAATATAGGTATATTAAGAGTGGCAACTCAACTACGAAATGAAGGAAAATTGGTAGATGTTATTGATTTAACAGGAAAAAAAGCAGAAGATATAATTCCTTATACCAATAATTACGAATGGTTTGGGTTTAGTTCTACCACTCCACAATTCCCTTATATAATGAAGATATTTAATATATTAAAGCAATATAATCCAAAGGCAAAAACTATGATTGGTGGTGCACATTCAAGTGCTTTATATTCATTACGAGAAAAAGGTATAGAAGATATCAATATAAAAGATTTAGAAGTGTTTGATACTATATTTGCTGGTGAAGGAGAAGAAACAAGTAATATGTTTAAATCTGGATGGCAAAAAGGTAATCTTATCAAAAATTTAGATGATGTCCCAATACCAAATAGAGATTTCATAGATATTAAAAGTTATCATTATAGTCTTCTAGGAAAAGATACAACATGTATTATGACACAAAGAGGATGTCCATTTCAATGCACTTTTTGTTGTGGGAGAGATATTGAAATGTATAATAAAACAAGAACACACTCTCCAACAAGAATTTTAGAAGAATTAGATGAATTAAATAAAAAGTATGGATATGAAAGTTTTATGTGGTATGATGATGAGATTAATATTAATATCAAAAGACTAAAAGAATTGTGTAAGTTGTTGTCAAAAAGAAAATATCAACATAGAGGGTTTGTTAGAAGCGATATGATTTGTAAATATCCTGAAAGCGTTCAATGGTTAAAAGATGCTGGGTTTGTAAAACTTTGTACAGGTATTGAGAGTGGGTCTGATAGAATGTTGAAAAATATAAATAAAAGAACAACAAGTGAAGAAAATTCAAAAGCATGCAAACTTATAAAAGATGCAGGAATACATTATGAAGCATTTATGATGCTTGGGTTTCCAGATGAAACTTTTGAAGATATTATGATGTCAAAAGATTGGCTTTTAAAAAATAAACCAAATGATTTTGATTTTAATTTAATAACTCCATACCCTGGTAGTAAGATATATGATAATGCTATTCCATCCAAAAAGTTTAAAGATTATAAATGGGAGTATAATGGTTTATATTTTAATAAGCCAAGATATGCAACTGAAGATAGTTTTTATAGAGGATTTGACAAACAAGATTGTAGTAATGTTAGGACGAATGAATTAAGTAATAAAAATTTAAAAAGACTAAGAGAAGAAATTGATAAAGAGGTTAGAAGAAAAATATGCATAAAATAGATATCATGTTATGTACAAAGGATAGACCAAGCGAAGTTGCTTTATTACTTCAGAGTTTAAGAACACAAACTCATAAAGATTGGGATTTATATATTATGGATGACCGAAGTGGTGTTTCAATACAAAATTTTAACTTCATTCAAGCAATAGTAAATAGACTGAAACTTGAAAACCACTGTGTTACTATTTGGAGAAATGATATAGCTTATGGAGTTACAAGATTGAGACAAATAATAGTTGATAGAATAATAGAAGTCGGGAATGGGGATTGTATTTTAAGATTAGATGATGATAATCTTTTACAACCAGACTTTCTTGAAAGACTATGTGATACATTAGACCAAGGATATGATATTGCAGGTTGTTTAGTTCCTCATTGTGCAATACCATTTATAAAACGCTCAACGAAGTATGTTAAACCATTCATAAGTGATGTTCGATTAAATGATAAAGGAGAGATAATATATTTTGGTGATGAATGTGGAATGGAGTATATAGAAAAAGAAATTATACCAAGTGTAAATTTTAGAAGTATGGCATTAATTAAAAAGGAAGTTCATCAAAAAGTTAAATATGAAGATAATATTGGCTTTTGTAGTTTTAGAGAAGAACAATGGTTTAGTTTTAGAGCAATTCTCGAAGGATTTAAAATTGGAATTAATACAGGAGCTATTGCTTATCATTTAGCAACTCCAAGTGGGGGCGAAAGAACACAACAATATCAAAATGGATTACAAACTAATCATGATTTGTTAAGTAGATTTTGTCAAAAAATATATAAAGAAAAAGGAGACTTTTTAGAAACTTATAGGAAGCAATTCAAATGATGAGTAATTTAATTATGGAAAAGAAAAGAGAAATGATATGTAAAAATTGTGGAAAAGAATTTAATAATTATGAAGAGTTAGGAAAACATGCAATTAAGGAAATGCATTATTTATTTAAATTAAAAGGAACAGAACTAAATTTAGGAGTTATATGATAACAAATAAAATTGGATTTATTGGTATTGGTTGGATAGGTTCTAACTATGCAGACAACTTTGAAGAAAGAGGATTTAAGGTTATTCGTTATGATATTGACAAATATAAAAAGAATAAAGCAAAAATAAAAGATTGTGACATTGTTTTTATAGCTGTGCCAACTCCAAGTATAAGTAAGCGATGGCAAGAATGTGTTGAAGTTGATGATAATGCTATCATAGATGCAATTAAAGCAACAAGAAAAGGGCAAATAATTGTTATCAAATCAACAATAATGCCTGGCACAACAGAAAAAATGCAAAAGATGTTTCCAGATAGATATGTAATTCATAGTCCGGAATTATTAACAGAAGCAACAGCAAAATACGATGTTGCTAATCCAATGATGAATATCATCGGAACAACAAGTAAATCTAAACATGTTGCAGGAAAAGTTATGAGAATTTTACCTTGCTCACCATTTGAAGAAATATGTGATTGTAAAGAAAGTGAATTTGTAAAATATATGATTAATTGTTGGTTTTATATAAAAGTTTTAACTATGAATACTTTTTATGAAGTAGCAAAGGCAAATAAAATTGATTATGATAAGTTGATTTATATGATGGGAGCAGATAAAAGAGTTGGAAGAACACATCTTATTGCCGAACATCAAGGTGGAAGAGGAGCAGGTGGACATTGTTTTATAAAAGATTTTGCTGGATTTAGAAGTTTATATCAAAAAACTTGTGGCAATACTCTTGCTAATCAGATGTTAAGAGCTGCAGAAGAATATAATAAATTTCTTTTGACTAATAGTGGAAAGTCAAAAGATTTACTTGAAGGAGTGTATGGAATAAAATGAATGAAGATAAAAAATTAAAAATAAATATCATAGGAGATATATTCTCGACTACTGGATATGCTAGTCATACAAGAAATTTAGTGAATGCTTTATATAAAATAGCAGATGTAAAATTATCAACTCAACTAATGCAAGGTTGGGAAAGAATGGTTAATGATAATGAATTAGATATGATTACAAAACAAGGAAAAGAAAATGATATTCAAATAATTATAACAACTCCTCATATGTGGAAGTTGTTTTTAGGAACAGGAATTAATTGTGCTTATTGTGTTTGGGAAGGAAGTAAAGTCCCTCTAAGTTACATTGATGAGATGTTAAATCCGAAGATTGATTTGATATTTGTCCCGAGTGAACATACAAAGCAAGCAATTGAAAATACTATAAACGATTATGAAAAAGAAATTATGACATCGACCCAAGGATTAGAAATTTTAGATAAAATAAAAGTAATTCCGCATGGAGTAGACTTATCTATATTTAAATCATTAGAAAAGAAACATGATAAATTTACATTTGTTTGTAATAAGGGATGGAGAGGTTCTTCTTGGGATAGAGGAGGAGTTCAATATATGATTAAAGCATTTAACGAAGAATTTACAATGGAGGATAACATAAGGCTTATAGTAAGATTAAACCCAGCTTATATAAGTCCACAAATGTTACAGCAATCAGTACAACAATTAAATCTACAAGCAAATAAAGCAGACATACAAGTTATGCTAGAAAATGTACCATATGATAAATTATGTGATTTCTATAATTTAGGTGATGCATATATATGTCCTACTCGTTCAGAAGCATTTGATTTAGGTTCTGGAGAGGCAATGGCATGTGGATTACCTGTTATAGCAACTAATTATGGTGGTCAAATAGAGCATATGGATAGTACTTGTGCATTGTTTGTAGATGCAGAACTATCAGAAGTAAAAGAAGATATTATGTATGAAGGAATAGAATGGGCTACAATAGTTATAAACGATTTACGAAAGAAAATGAGATGGTGTTATGAACATCAAGATAGAGTAAAAGAAATGGGATTAAAAGCAAAAGAATTTATTACCATCTTTACTTGGAATAACTCAGCAAATAGAATAATAGAAAGTATCAAACAATTATTCAATTAGTTATATTTTCCATTTTAGGAATATCTTTTATATCTTTATTATAAGAAAAATTTTCATTAAAACTAAACCAAGTAGTTATATAATTTGCTTCATTTTTATATTCGTCTCTAAATTCTAAACCTAGTTTTGATGGATAATAACACCAATCTAATAATTGCCATTTATTTGTTTCTTCATTATAATATACAACAAAACAATGTCCTACTTTCTGATTCAAAGGATTATTAACTAAACCAGCATTAATTCTTAATTTCCAAGCAGGTATTCCATTTGCTCTCATAATATCATAAAGTAATATTGCTCCATCTTCACAATCACCTTTTTTATAATTAAAAGTTTCATATCCATATGCCCAATATTCTTCTAGTCCATATTCTGTTTTATCAGGAATATATTTTATATTATCTATAACCCATATTAATGAATTAATTACTTTTTCATTATCATTTTCTCCATTTATTTTCGGAAAGAGACAATTATTAAAATTTAAGAATTGTCTAACATCAATATTAATCGTCCCAAGTTTATCTGTTCTTTTATAGAAAATATCAGTTTTCGGATATTTATTATTATAATATTCTTGATAAAAATTTTTCTTTGGAATTTGGCTTTCCAATATTTTAATTTCTTCTTTTAGAACTATCTTTGCTATTTCTTTAATCCAATTCATTCTAATTATATTAATACAATATTTAGTGTTGATATATTTAATATTGAGATATAAACTTTCTTGCTAAATTAATTAATCCTGAGTTAATAGCAAATTGTATAATTGTTCCTAATGTTCCTAAATCTGGCATTCCTGCAAGTGTTTCTACATATGTTAAAATACCACCTGCTATTGCTATTAAACAGCCTCTACCAACTTTTATCCAAGTTGTTTTATCTATACTAAATCTTGATTTTCCTTCTACCATTTATCCTCCTTTCACCATTTTATACTTATCCTTAAATAAAAAAATAAAAAAAATAAAAAAAATAAAAAAATTAAAAAAGTATTTTAATCAGAATTAATCTGAATAAAATTTAACGAATTCGAAGTCGTCTTCTTCTGGTTCGATAACTTCTGCATCTGCATAATCTTCGTCTTCATCTAATTCTTCAATAGATAATGTAACAATAACTCTTACTGTTTCAGCATCTTCAGTGTCATCATCTCCATCGTTGAAATAAGTAATCTTCAACTCAAATTCTACATTTGCGTTATCGCCATGTCTTCTTAATCTAACATCAGTATCTTTAATCACAATACTTGAAATATCTTTATAATCTTCGATATTCAAATCAGTTCCATCTTCACTTAAAGTATTCAAGTAACTCATAAGAGCTTTCTTAAATTCTTTACAGTCTATGTAACTTATAGCTAAATCTTCTGCGATTTTTTCTTCATCATCACTTTTTAATATTTCATTAACTGCACTATCTAATCTACTATTTTCAGTAGCATCTGTTACTTCACTTGATGAAGTTGATACTAATACATCAATCTTTTCATTATTTGTATTAATAGCATTTAATACTGGTGTTAGGTCTACATTAATTGGCTTGTCTGCATTTTTCTCTATACTATTATTAATTGCTAATCCCATTACTAACATACTAACAATCATAATAGCACAAAGCAATAATGCAACTGGCCAGTTTGTATTTTTTGTTTCTACCATTTAACTTTTAACCTCCTTACATCTGTATAAATATAGAACATTTTAACTATTATTTAAATATTTTAGAGTTTATAAATATTTTGATTTTCGTTTTATTTTAAAAACTTGAATCTACTATTATTCCTGATACTCCACCCCAAATATAAATATCTTTTATCCATATCGAACCTGCTCCTTCAGGACCTAAACTGTATATGATATTGTATATACTATTTTCTTTAATAGGTGCTGTAAATTGATTACATCTAAATCCATTTGGAAAATTTCCTCCAGGATATGTCTTAATTATTTCTCCAGTAGGAGAACCACATTGATATAATGATGCATCGCTACTCGATGACCAATTCTTTAAATCAAATATATAATTTATATTTATTGTACTTACTCCAGAAATATTAGTAAATACTAAACTTCCTACATTAACGGTACCATTAGTTTCTGTTTTATATACATAACTTCCTACTGTATATTTACTCCAAAATGGGTTAGAAATATCATACATCTGGTTTACTTCGCTTGCATGTAATATATCTCCATCTACCTTTGGAAAAATTCCTTCTGCTGTCATATTTTATTTAAACCTCCTTTCACTTTAATTAAAATATCTCCCAATTTTCTTCAACTCTCAATTCATTTAAACCATTAAAATTAATAGCTGGGAAATTAATATTACTCCACATACTACCTGTAATTCCTGCTCCACTTATACTAATTCCAATCTCTCTTAAAGGAAATGCGTTTGGTGCTCCTAATCCACTCATTTCTATTGCATTCCAATCTCCCGTATATTTTATTTTATATGCTGTTTCATTATTAATAGTCGTAAAGATTTGTCTATCTGCTGCATGAACTAATTGTGTTTGTGTTAAAGCAACTGTACCTGAACCACTTCCAATCATAAAATATGCTGGAATTAAAGTTGTACTACCGCCTATCAAATTTGCTATTGTTTGTTTAGCCCAATTCATTAATACCATTTAAAAATAACCTCCTGAATATACTAATTCTGAACTTCCTCTTCTATCTCCAAGAAAAGGTTGAATATAATTGCCTGATGTATTTCCTGAACCAACTGAATTATAAGCAAATGAACCCATTCCTTCATCAAATTTATACCATGCTACTAATCCGTTTAATGGATAATTTACTTTTGAATATAAACTTCCTATTTCTGTTCCTGAGAGAGCATAATTATAAATTCTTACATCATCTATTATTCCGGATGCAAATCCTACAGGAGAATTTCTAACTACTGCACCGATGCCTATCCTATCTGTTGTTAATGTTCCACTATGAGTATAATTAATTGTTTTATCTAAATTTCCATTTATATATAAATTAATACTTCCTGCATTTTCTGTAAGAATAATATTATACCAATTATTTATTTTTATATCTGAGTTGGATATAGTAGAGACATATACATCATTATTATCATTTCTTATAACTACTTCTACATTAGAACCAATAATTGAAGCTGTTTGTTCTATAGAAAATAAAGGGGGAGTTAAAGTACTATTACATTCTGAATAAAATCTTCTTCCAATTCCTGCAGCAGTAGTCATTACATAAGGATAAGTCCATAAAGAAATAGTATAACTACCATTACTCCAAATTCCAGTATTATTTATTTTAATTTGTCCATTGGTTCCATTAAAACTACATGCTTTATCATATCCTGTTCCCATAATTCCACTTACCCAACTCACACCACTAATCAAACTTCCAACTGTAGAAGGATTAACAACTCCTAATACACTATTTTGTGAATGTCCTGCTATAAAACTATCATTAATTGGAATTGTATAAATTGAACACCCACTTTGTCTTATACCGAAACTACCTGTTATTAATTGAAATCGAGTTATTAAATCTGCATTTGATATATCACCACCTTGAATTTTCTTTAATTGTAAAAGAATATCCTTTAGATTATCAGTTATATCTGGTAAATTTTTATTTAATTTAACAGTCATAATAGTTCCTCTTAAAAGGTTGTCTTGTGATAAATTATAATCAACTTCAGTCATTTGGTATTCATTATTATTAATTCCATATATCGGAATATTAACATTACAATTTTCTCCAGGAGTTAAATTATAGATATCTTTTAATACTAATGTTCCTTGCTTTAATGGGTCTGAATACTGTTCAAGTGTAGAAAGCATAACTAATTCTGCTGTATCTGCATCTTTTATATTCTTATCTACTACTATTTTAACTCTTTTTTTATATTTTTCTACACTATCATGATTTTGCCCCATCTTTATAACAGGTAAATCTCTCATATAATCAAATACACAGGAATTACCTTCAGAAGGAATATTATATCCTTGAGTTGTTCCAGATGTAAATATAATTTGTTTGCTATCATAATCAACTAAAAATTTAACTTCACTACCAGGTGTCATATTAAAAATTCCTCCTGGCTGTATAATACCACCACTTACTGTTATAGCAACATTACGTGGTTTATAAAGTAAAGTAAATATACTTCCTCCACCTGCTGGAGTAGCAATTGTTTCTTTAAATCCGTCAAGGTACCTATCTCCATAAACCCAAACTTCATTATAAATTCCATCTCTACTTTCTCTAAAACTTGCATTCAAAATATTACCAGAACCAATACCAGAACCAAATGTGTATCCAGATGATGTAGAATTTAAATCTCCAAAGTGTAAATCTTTATTTTCATCAACATAAAAACTAAATGCAGTATCTTCTGCTAGTTGTTTTATAGCATCGAAAACTGGAATTTGATTAAATGTTCTTTTAATGATTGTATCTCCGTCACTTACATTTGTTGTTGTAATCCCTATTGTGTATTTTTCAATTATATCCTTAACAATACTTCCAGCAGGAAGATTACTATAAGTTTCTGGTTCAACAGTTCTATCTAAAAATTGATATGAATAATCTCTACCTGTCAGTGTTAAATCTTCTTTTAAATCCTTTCCTTTAAGAGAAATATCAGTAAGTATCCCAGTAAAAACATTGATACCACTTACATATGCCTTTATCTCATTACCAATAGTATAATCGGTTGAATATGCACCAGTATAATTGTTTATGCCAATACTGATTGAACTTATTGTATCTATATCTCCGATTGATTTTTTTATTTTACATGTATCAGGAATAATTGTAACTCCCGATATTGTTATTTGTATTTCTACTACCATTTTATGTTAATATTTTATCTCTTAAATTATCTGCTAATGCCCACGATATTTCTTCTGGGTCTGTGCCATAGTTATCACCAGTTATATTTATAACATTTGTTACTGTAGCTGATGATGGTGGAGTATAAGTTTTATATTCTAACATATCTCCTTTAAAATTATCCAAACTGACTTTGCCAATCATACCAATATTAATACCTGGTACCATATTAATCCCTTTAATTAAAATATTTATCAAACCTATAGCCCTATTAATTTGAGTAGCTATAAAATCAACTATAAAATTCCATACACTAACCACACCATTTCTTATGCCTATAAAAACATTTTGAACAGCGACACCAAATTGTATTGCCTTTTCCTTTATCATATCCCAATTTTTATATAACCATACTCCTGCTGCAATTAAAGCAGCTATAATTGCTATTGCTGCAACTATAATTGCAATCCACCAAATATTAACTGCTGTAAATGCTGCTGTTGCAGCTGTAACAACTAAAATGACACCTGATAATACTAATAATATTGCAGCTATTGCAGCTATAATTGCTATTGCTGTTTGAACTGGTCCAGGTAATTCATTAAACCAAGTTACTACTGCTTGTAATATATTAACTAATTGTGTAAGAAGAGGTAATAGTGCAATTCCTACAGTTTCTTTTAATCTTTGAAAACTATTTGATAATACTGCCATTCCTCCCTCTGCAGTGTCCCTTGCACTTTTATTAAAGTCTTTATAAGTAGAATTAAGAATTTCAACTAATGCAGCAACTCTTTCTGTCTCTGTTCCAGTAGATAACATTTTTCTTTGTACATCAGTAAGAACAAATCCTGTTCTTGTTAAACTTGCAAAATTACCATTAAGTGCTTGGGCTAATCCATTTGTCATCATTTTAGCTTCTTCAGTAGTAGCATTAACTCCCTTTTCAGCTACAATATAATCTAATAAAGCAGGTGTTAACATTTCAATACTTTCGGTTGTCATATCGAAAGTAGCTAATTGAGATTGAGTTACCATAACTGTTGTTCTTCCAACAACTCCTACTTGTTCTAAAGCATTAGCTTGATTTATAAGCGATTTAACTTGAGCATCACTTGCATTAGTTGATGTTTTAGTAATTTGAGTTAGTCTATTTACTACTCCCTCATATTTTGCTGCTTCCTTTGTCCAATCAGATAAAATCATTATGCTAGCTACTCCTGCTGCTGTCATGGCAGCCCCAACAGCTCCGATAGCAAGTGCATTCTTTTTAACGAACCCTTGAAGACCACCTATCTCTGTTTGGGCATTCTTCATTACTGTACTAAATTCATCCTTTGCTCGAATTATTATTTCTACAACACTATCTGCTATCATCGTCTTCTCCCAGAGCTTGCTTTTGCTTTACGTTCTGCTTCTTTATATTGTTTTTCTTGATTTTTCATTTTCCTATTATAAGCATCAACTAATCCTCCAATTTCACAATAAAGTAAATTTGGAATATTGAAATTTGTATAACCATGTTCATGTAAGAACAAAATCATATCCTGTTCATTTTCTATTTTTTTTTTAAGATATATTCCTGGTCCTGTATTAATTCTTCTGTCTTCTTTCCTAAATCTGCTTGACTAATGTTCATGCTAACTGATAATATTGCCTGTACTATTGCTGCAGACATATATGGTTTCATAAACTCAATATCGTCGTCAGTTAAGCTTGGGCTGATTAATCCATACTTAATTATAATAGCATCAGCCTTTGCTTTCTCTATTATATCATTGCTTGATGCCATAGCAAACACTTCCTGTAATTTTCCTCTTGTTAAAGGAACAATTTTAACAGTAGGTTTATCTGGTAGTGTCTCTAATACAACTTCCTGTGCAATAAGAATACCATTTTCTCCCCTTGTAAAAACTAAATCGTTTTTTGTTAATTCTGTCATTTTTATCCTCCTTTCAATTTAATAAAATAAATTATATATATCGGTCAAATACATCCTGACTTGCTATACAAATTGGATTAGTTGTATCTAATACACAATAATTGTATAATGCAATTACATAATCATTCCACCCATTTGATAAGCGTTCTGCTACCAGACTGCATTCTTTATATTCTACTTCATATGTAGCTGGACAATTACAATTCTTTGTATTAAATGCACTTAATATTCCAAGTACACAAACTGCAATAATTACCCAAAACCACCACTGTGTATAAAACTTGCTTTCTTTGTTTGTCATTTTTTATCCTCCTAAGTTTAACTAAATATACAATTATAAATACATTTATAAATCTTTATATTTACCACATTCTTGCTACCAAGCATTATAACTTCCTATTGCATCATATACATTTACTGCAATATTTGTTGGCATTATAGTACAAGTTTGCTCATGTAATCCTTCAACTGGACTTGGTATTGTCATATCTGTAATTCTACACCCACTCATTATAATATAAGCACTTCCTGCAACTGCATGGATTTTAACCATACTATTAAATGAATCACCATTTAAGTAATACAATTTATATAAATTACTTGCATTATCACTATCCATTAAGAAAGTTGCTGAAACTTCATAGTCTCTATTTAAAGGTATTACTGCTTCAATTGTTCTACTTCCATTAAGAGGAAATCTACTTTCTAAATTGTTATTTATAGTTAAACTATATTCTATACAGTTTGTAAGTTCTATTTCTGATGGTAACTGAACATTAATATTACTCCACATATATGGTTTTGTTGTTCTTGCTGTTACACTTGTTACTGTTCCTGATGAATACACAACACTTTGTGCTTTATATCCTACTTCACAACTTGCTATTTCACCTTCTGACATTGTAAGTTTCAAACTATCTACCATACATCCTTTAAGAGTCCTTATAAAATTACTTCCTGCTGCTACTGTTTTCTTTGCATCCTCAAGTGTAAAACTGCTCAATGTTTGGTTTGGTATTGCATAATTAGCATCAGTACTATTTGTTTCTCTTATTAGATGACTACCTACTATATTTTGAGTACTCCCAATTGCAAATGCTAGAAATTTCCAATCCTGTGGATAATAAGTAAATGTTCCTTCACATTCTATTTTTCCATCTGTAAACATGCCTACATTTCTACTATAATTTCCCTGAAATCTAATTGGTTCTGCTCCTACTCCAATAGTTGACGAATGTTCTTGAACTAATCCAATCCATTGTCTTGTTCCACTTGCTACTGCATAAGTTCCTGATTCAAATTGAAATGCCAATATATTGTTATCTCCTACATATTTTATTCCCATTTATTTAATTAAACCTCCTTTCATTTTTTATTCATTTATAAACATAAAATTTATTTCCATGACTTTTGATTTTATTCCTTGCTCTCCATCTTCACTAATATTCAAAGCACTTGTCATCTTAAATCCATTAAGATTTGCTGCAACTAATCCTGTTGTATCATCTAATTGATTATTCTTCAAATAATTATAAACATTATCAAACAATTCATCTCTTTCTTTGACATTTCGTGCCCATATTCTAATTTCTAATGTAATATTAATTAATGTTCCTTCACTACCCATACCTAATCTTTGAGGTTGTGATATATTTCTATCCATTATTGTTATAATTGGATATTTAACAACTCGCTGTGGATAACTTGTCATAACAAATCTTTCATTACCTGCTCTTGACGAAACAATTGGGTCTGTAATATTTGTCACTAAAAGATTTCTCATTAAATTAATAGTATCTGCTAAAAATGCCGAACCTGTTATTGATGTAATTGTCATTTGATATAAATATAATGCGAGTTCAGAAAACTCTTTGGTTGAAGAAAATAATTACACACATTATAGAAATTTGTATTTTTCATCTTCTGAACTCGCTTGTTCTCTTTTTAAAATTACTCGCTTGTAATTTAGTTAAATTAATCAATCTTTTTTTATTTTTAAATATAAATGTTTAAATTATATAATTATTATTTTATATATTATTTAGAAACTTCTTGTTTTATAATATCTTTTACTTTATCCTTATTTCTGTTAGCCGTATTTCTAAAATGAGAACGTGGTTGTAATTTTGATGTTCCAAATTCTAAATGAGTAGCATAAACTACATTTGTTTCTACAGTTGCTGTATAAGGTTCGGGAAATGTTGTTTTGACTGAATTTAGAAATCGTCCTGTATCTACACTTCTTGTTTCTGCTCTTTGACCAGCAATTGATGCTTGTACTTCTGCTTGAACATAAAATCCTGCCTTTTTAATTCCTTGCTCTACGTTCTTTAATTTATTCGATGCAATATCTTTAAGTTTAGAAATTGCTTCATCTATACCTTTTACTGCAATTATAATTCCTTGTGTTGCCATTCTATTCTCCTATTAGAGAACCTGTTGTTAGTCTTCTTATATAAACTTTTTTTAATATATCTACTTCATTAACAGAATAATTTATAATTCCTTCACCTAAAACACTATATTCGTTTGTCATGGTAGTATAACTTCCTAATCCTATTTTAATAATTCCTGAAGTATTTACACTACCTTTAATATACAATTTACTATCATTGGTTAAAACTTTTCCTTGTTCTACCAATACAGCATCATTAGAACCACGACTTTGATTTATAGGTAATATAACTCCTGATATCCATAAATCATTTCCAGATTGAGTTACTGTAATATCATCATCATAATAACTACCTGCCCCAAAACTTTGAGTATAATATTTAATCCTTAATTGCTGTCCATAACCAATTGCTTCATTTACTCCAGCAACAAAATCATCAGAATAAGAAGTCATATTAATTAAAAAAAATAGATTTAATTGCTATTGCTGTTACTGCTGTTGCCATATAATATCCAATTCTACTCATCCATTTGATATCATTTTCTATCTGTGTGACTTTATGATTAAGATTATCTAGTAAAATATTGAATTTACTATCCAATTCTTTAACTTTTTTATATGTCATTTTTGTTATCCCCAGCATTGATAATAAGACACCTTTTCACCACCAGCATTTAATTGTTCTATTCCCCAATCTTTCCATTGTTTAGAAGACCCTTCACTTAATCCTTTTGATATAGATAATTCACCAATAGAAACACTTTTTGTTCCTATACCTTGTGCTTCCATTAATCTAAGCACACTAGCTACACTTAAACTTATAATACCAGGTTGATATACTTCAGAAATTGATGTTGTTCCTATTGTATTATCAGTTAATTGTTCTGCAAAATAAACTTGTTGGTCGACAATTGTTGTTAAAAGTCCACTTATGCCAATTGGTATAGAACTAATCATTCCTGCTACTATACTTCTTATTTGTATGTCTGTTAAAGTTGCCATTGTAAAAAACAAATATAAGTTTAAGCAACACTACCTATTCTACCTAAACTATCACAATATACTGGTATAATTGCTAACCCACTTAATGCACAAAGTAAAGTTAAACTTATTGTTTGATTATGAACAAATTGTGTACCACTAAATTGTAATATACTAAAATCACTTGTGCTTCCTGTTATTAAATTTGCTGTATTTGTCATTTTAAATTAAAAAATTTAAGTTAATGAACCAAGTCTTACCCATTCACTTCCAGTTTGTGCTTTACCCATATAAATATCATTATTTTCTACATCATATGCTAATTGACTTCCTACACTAACTGTAAGATTATCGAGTGGACTACCATATACAAAAATAACTTTATCAGTCATATTTTGTGATGCAGTTGTTCTTTGTCCAAATCCACGATTTAATCCACCTGGTACTGTTCCAGCCATTGCACTTCCTGTTGTTGTTGAATCTGCCATTTGTTTTTACCTCCTTTCAGTTTATATAAAATATAATTATATTCCAACTGCTATCCAATCTACAACTGTAGCAGAACCACCAACTATCCAACATCCGCTTGCTCTTCTTACTCCACTGCCACAATATATTGCCTGACTTCCTGTGCTACTAAATTGTGGAACATTATATTCTCTTGCTGTTAAAGCCAAGAAATAATTTGCTGATGTAAAACTACCTGCAGAAGGAAATGCTATCAAACCTGAAATACTATTACCCATTAATATACTACCTGCAACTACCCTATATCCATATAAAGTTGTTGCATTACATATTGCTGTTGGTAATAATGCTCCTCCTTTAGATGTATCTCTAAAGGATGCTCCACTTACTGATGACATTGTTTTAACTTGACTAATTAAATTTGTTATATTTAAATTATCAAAACTACCTACTGATGAATATGTTGAATCCGCTGCACTAATTTTTTCACTAGTTATAACACTTCCAGTTACCCATACATTCGTAGATATACTTCCGGGTTGTGTAAATCTATCTCCACCTAACCCATCTATTGTATTATTCCATACCATTTCTTTTGTTTTCTTTCTTTGTTATTTAATTTATAATTCCTTTTATAAGGAATTTTCTCTTTTTGTAAATATAAAAAATAAAAATAAAAATAAAAATAAAAATTTATTCTTCCTCTACAACCTATTTACTCAGTTGTAATCTTTGTTATTGCACTAGCTCTTAGATGTCGTACTTTGATTCTTTGAGTAACTGTTGCTGCACTCATATCGAATGCGGGCATCTCAAAATTCTCAATAGTAACTGGTCTTTTTTCAGCTATAACATATGCATGCATTCTATCTGTAACATATGCATATTTGCTATAAGTTGTACTTGGACATGCATTAGTTGAGAATTTTATAACGCTCAATCCGTAAATTGTTCCTAAAAATCCTCTCCGTATCATATCTGTATTACCAACTTTATTAGCTTCTACAAAAGTATCAATATTTCTCAAATCATTCAAAACTTCCATACCAACAAACAATGTTGTTGCTGTGTAGTCTGCATCATCAAGATATTGAATAGCTCTTGTAATATTTGCAATTGTTATTGCTGCTCCACCTGCTACTGTATTTGTAGCATTGTCCAAAGCATCTTGAAGTATTAATTTTTGTTCATTTTCTGCAAATCTTTTACCGAAAATTTTTAGATTATGTTGAAGCATATTCCACTTCGCATCTTCTATCATTTCTCTTGTAATTCTTACAGAAACTCCCCATTTAACTGGTTTTAAATTAAAACTTGTATATTCACTTTGGTCTATTGGTATTTCTGCACCTTCAGCTACAATTCTTACAATTGCTTTATTCTCTGTTACTAAATCAACATCAATACTTGAACCTGGAATATCTCCTGGTCCAAAATACATAGCTGCTTCTGTTCTTGGAATTAAAGTTTTATCAACTTCGTCAATTAATGTATTATAAATCTGTCTTGGAATCAAAAGTTGACCTTCTGTTCCTAAGCCTGTCTGCAATAATTCATTTATTGCTTTATATTCTACCATTTTATAAATTTAATGAAACGACTGCAAATTGCCCATCTGAATTTGCTGTAGACATTGCTCTTCCTACTGTCAAATCAATTGGTCCTACTTGTGCTCCATTTGCATTCAATCCTGCTATTGTTCCTGAACACCAAGCTACTACTGTTCCAGCACTTCCTGCTGCAACTTTCCATCCAGACATAACTGAACCTATAATAGTTCCACTTAATGTTGGAAGTAAATATGTTCCTCTCATAGCTGCTGTTCCATATGTTCCAGATGCTGTATCTGCTAAACATAATCCAATAACTGCTGAACCTATTTGATTCGAAACTGTATACCCTTCAATATCACTTGATATATAAGTTTCTGTTCCAGAACCAACTACTGCACTTGCTGCACTTGAACCATTAACCCAATAACCGCCAGATATATTACATCTTGCTTTAAAAGTAACTGTTCTTGGTACTCCACCTTCTGCTATACAAACTGCTCCGTTTGTATTTACATAACTTTCTCCTGCCATTTCTTTTTTAACCTCCTTTCAATTCTAAATATAAATATGAAATTTTTATTTTCATATTAAATATGATTTACCTAAACTACCTGCTTAATCTTTTTAATTTAGAGTTTTTGCTATAATCACTATACAAAGAAAATCCTTTTCCATTTTCAGCACTTTCAACAATAAAGTCGTTTGAGTTTTCACTTGCTTCAACTTTCTCTGTTGATACAATACCTTTTGTCTCATTAACTTTTTCTTCTTTCTTACTTTCTTGTATTTTTTTCATTTCAGAAAAAGAAGAAATAATAAGTGACTTTAGTTCATCAATCTGGTTTTGTGTATTTACACTTTCAGATTTTTGTTCTGTCTGCTCAGGATTTTCAACTTGTTTAGGACTATCAACAATATCTTTTACTGCTGTATCTTCTGCCATGTTGTCCTCTTTTAAATTTAATTTACTTACTTGTTCTGAAGAACTATTATCTATACTCTCTTTTTTATCAAACTCATCAATTATATTTTGTGCTAATTTTAACATCTCCTCATTGCTAATTTCAGTATGTTCAATATGCTTACTGTATCTATTAGCATTAATATTAGCCATTTCCTTTAAATGAAAATTATGGTTAATTGCTTGTGCTAAATTTGCTTGATTGTCTCCAGGAACAGCAACTAAACTAATTTCTAATCCTCTAATACCAACAGCTTTTTTACTTCCATCGGTTTCTTCTACTAAGTCATCAACTTTTGCACCAATACTAACATTCTGTATTCTACCATCTTTAATCATTTCACGAATTGTTTTGTCCATAATTTTACCTTCAAAATCAATTCTTCTATTTGCTGAATTAAAATTTACATTATTAGTTGTTCTACCAACAATATTTTTAATTTCGTTTTTATGGTCTAACAAAATAGGAACATTTCTAAAAGAACTTGATGCTTTCTCTAATTCTTGTGCAACATACTTAACATTATTCAAAGTAGTTGTTTCATTAATTGCAACTCCTCTAATTAAAAATTCATCAGTATCTTTATCAAATACTTTTTCTTCAATAGGAACAAAAAACTCAAGAACTCTCCAATCGTTTAACCTTTCACTCAAACTATCTACACTATCTAAATTATCTACATTATCTAAATTATTTAAATTATTTAACATTTCACTTGGTGCTTTCCCACCATGACTTTTTTTCCACGACGCTGTTGCCATTGCATATGCCTTAGAAGTAATATCCTCTTCCTTCATTTTGGGATTTGCTTTTCTAAGTGATTGTTTAATTGCATTCACCATTTTATCAAATTCCGTTGGCATATCTTATTTTTTTATCTTTTAGAATATTTACTTTAATATATATTAAAATATTTTATTTTTAAATATATATTTTTAAATTATATAATTTTAAATTATAGTCATTATATTTTCAATCCAGATATAACCACATTTTTTCTTTCATTATTGTTCACAAACTACCCAATTTAATCCGTCTCCAGATGTTTGAAGATGTGTTGTATCATAAACAGCATAACGTGCATAATAATATCCTTCAATAGAATCTTCTCCACTCCATGGGTCAGGTAATGTTGTTGCATCAATTACATCAACAACATAATCGCCTGCAGAAACCGTATAATTTCCATTTGTATTAGTAGGTTGAGTACTGTCAATTTGTATAACAATCCAATAAATTGTCCCAGCACTAATTGATATATTTAATCCTGTTACTTTTTTCCAACCAGAACCTGTTCCTTTTGCATTTGTTCTTGATACACCCATCAATTGGTCAGGTTTATTATTTATAGCATCATGACTATAAATTCCTACTTCGTAATTAGTTTCAATAGTAGCATTATCACACCACCAACCAATCTCTGTTACTCTTACTGCTCCTGCAGGTGCAACATCTCTTATACCATCAGCATAATTATCTGTATTGCTAGCACTTCCTGATGGGTCAGCTGTAGGAGAAATCTTTACAAATCCTGCATTTATTCCTTTTACTATTGTCATTGTTTTATTATTCTTTTAATGTGTCTTTACAAACATGCCTCCTATTTTAGTTGGATTTGGTTTTCCAATATGTGCTCCCCATGCCTCCCAATAAGTAGTCTTGTCATATGTATCCCAATCAGTACCAGAACCTGCATTCCAATTATCTATGACATATGATGAATAATCAGGGTTAAAATCACTATATATCGGGGATTTAATATAACTATAGAGAGCTCCTGATATACAATCAATATAGAAACAATAATAGACATCCACATAAAGAATTGAATTACCAGACAAAGGAATATTTATAAGTTCTCCATTTATGTCTGTTGTTACAATATTTCCATTGAAACTACCAGTATAAAGTATAGGACCAATAGGATTATCTGTATTCCAATCATATTCTTTTACATATAAATTACAAAAATTAGGAAGTCCTTCTCTACATACTTTTAATTTTATACTAGATAGGTTATAATTCCCCCCATGACCCCTCATATTTGAACGCCATTGTTGTCCATATACTACAGGAGTACTTGCAACGATATAAGAATTATACTCATTAGGGTTATCAAAATCATACATCTCTACCATTTACTTTACCATCCTTTTATTTCTAATGTCCATAATATGCCTCCATAACTGCTCCACCAACTCTTACTGAATTTTTAATAAATGGATATGTTAATCCTCTGCCATTGTTATAAAGTTCTGTTATTTCTGTTCCTGATAATGCTCTATTCCAAAATCCTACTTCATCTATCCACCCTTTAAACCAACTCGTATATTCGTTTCCAATTGAACTATAACTTGCACTTGCAGAAATTGTTTTTGTTGCTTTACTTTCTTGGAATGCACCATTAACATAAAGAGTAGATAATGCTCCTGAATGCGTAAGTATATAATGATACCATATATCATTAGATGCAATAAAACTTGTTAAAACATAACTTGACTTCCCAAGAAAAAATTCAAATCCTGTGCTTCTTGGACCTCTTATTATAAGCCCTTTATTATTAGCATAGTTAAAAGAAGCAGCTAAAATATTATTATTATAAGCATAATCTTGTGTATTTGCCCAAGATGACACGGTAAATTCTGTAGAACTACCCAATACATTACTAGGTAAACCAATATAACATCTCGTTCCAGACATTCCTGTATTACTTCCAGGAAAATAAAATCCATTATTTATTTTTCCTTGTGAACTAAATAAATTTGTATTCTGTGATGCTGTTCCATTTTGAGAACCAGCACTTCTTGTAACTGTAGTTGAAGCAGCATTATCTTCAAGTGGCCAATATGATAATAGACCATCAGTCAATACCATTATTTCACCTCTCTACCATAAATAGTACAAATAGTGCTTCCAGCAATTGTTGCACCAATACCGACAGGAACATTAGCTCCATTAGGTATAATAGGATTTACAAAAGTCTTTTCTATTGTTGCTCCAGAAGTATAATTCAAATTCCAATCACTAATAACAACAGGAATAGTTCCACTTCTACAAAGACTAACATATCCAGCACTATTAGTTGATATATGAAATCCATGCATCTCTAATCGACTACCAACACCATCTATTGGCCAAACATTAATATAAGTTCCACTTGCTGTTAATAATCCTCTCTTAAAACTTGGTGAACCAACATCTACAATTCCATTATCATTATTTATATCGACAACATATACACTACCAATTCCTGTAGGTAATACACTTCCGATTCCTCTCCATACAGGAATACTCGTTCCAGAAATCATAACACTTCCTGTTCCACCTGCAAAATAAAATGAACCAATATTCGTTATAGCAACACTACCAACAACCCATGCAGTAGACCCTAAATCATATAATGCTACAGAACCAACTGTTGCTCCTATGATACCACTAATTCCAACTTGTCCACTAACTCCAACAATTGGCATATTTACAATAGAACCTGCAACTCTATTCATAATGTCGGCATATTGTGTTCCACTTAAAATAGTTACATAAGTCTCGCTTCCTAAATAAGAATTTGTAATATAAACAGAACCAATCCCTCTAAATGGAGGTATTGATGTACCTGAAATTACTACACTTCCTACTCCTGCTCCAATCATTACTGAACCTATTCCTCTCCACACTGGTTGTGATGTTCCTGATATCATAACAGAACCAACTCCACCACCAAATAATATAGAACCCATATTTGTAATTGCTACGCTTCCTATAATATATGCTGTTGAACCTAAATCATTTGATATCAATACACTTCCAATATTTGTCCAAGCACTACCTAAATGCAAATTATTACCACTTGTTATATAAATATTCTCTAGACTTAATGCTAAACTACCAATACTAATATCTACTCCACTAACATTAGCATTAATACTTCCATCTGGATTTATAACTAATCCATATTGTGGTCCACTTGCTGATATAATTACTTCTGGCATTTTATTCTGCTTCTATACTCCCATCCAGTTTATTATTTAACATCATCAATTCACCCAATACTAACCACAATAAATAATTGGTAACGCTTGCATCGCCATAATGAAATGTTGGTTTAACCAACTCTCTACTATTAACTTGTTCACCAAGCAATTGCATATCATTCATAAATTGTTGAATATTTAAATCGTTTCTTTTATCTGCTACATCATCTGCTACATCATCTATTACATCATCTATTTCATTTACTACATCTATTTCATTTACTACATCTACTTTATCTACTACATCTACTTTATCTACTGAATTATTCATTGATTTGTCCTCTCTTTTTACTTCTTCTACCATCTTATTCATTATAATATTTTTTTTAAATTAAATTTATTTTTAAATATAAATGTTTAAATTATATAATTAATATCCCTTATTTCATCTTCTGTTATTTCTACAATCTCTTCAACATCTTCTATTACTTTAACATTGCATACATATCCTTTATACTTTTTTCCATCGTTTAGATTTCTACAATAATTACAATTAATGCAATTACTGCAATTAATGCAACCTATACAATTAACACAATTGGCACATCCTTCACAACTTTCACAATCTTCCATCTTTTCACAGTTTATACAATTTATATTCTTTTCAACCTCATCTAAATCTGTTGAATCTCTATATGATATCAATTCTACTGTATTCATAACTATTAGTTCTTCTTTTGTTTTCATTTAATCTAGCCCTCCTTTTTTCAAATTAATAAATTCACTATGCTGTGTTTGTCTCCTTGTACTTGCTCTTACTCCTCTTCTTGTTATTGCTTCTTTATCTTTACCTTCTTCAATTTGTGGTCTTCTTCCTTGCAATTCATTAACCATTCCTGCTCTCATAACTTCTTGAGGATGCCTAACTCCACTACTTCCATCACTATCTTCCCAATTACCAACAATAACTACATCGTCTTGGTCTAATGTCAAGTTTCCTGAATTGCATTCATGAATATAATCAGTAGTATCAAAACTAACTATATACCTTTTATTACAATGTGGGCAGTAATGAATTGTCATATCTCTAAATCCTCCACCATTTTATTTTTCTTTTCTGTCTCCTTATTCATAATCTTTAACATACAATCTCCACATATCCAATTACTGCCATACAATACAAACCCATTTCCTTCACAATTCTTAACTGCACATTTTGGTATATTCATTTGCTTTCTCCTTTATATTCATATAAACATTTATTCTTACACACATACTTACAATACATCTCTTTCATAATCCATCCATACTCTTGAATAAAATCTTTTATCCCATCTTCTTTATTTGAAATGTGGTGAAACCATTTGTGTTCGTCTATATGTCCTTCTATAACTTCTCTTTCATCCTTTAGTAAATTTTCTAAATCTATACAAGTATGTCCTGTTCTATCAATTATTTTATTTACCATTTATTTAATCTCCACTTTATTTTTTAATTCATTAAAATAAAATGTAATTTTAAAAATAATTTCATTAATATTATTTATATCTAATATCATTTTTAATAATATTTCTTTATCTTCTTTATTTATTTTAAAATCTTTACAAATTAAATCAAACATTATTGTCATTTTATTACCACCATTGATTTTTTATTAAATATTTGATAAAACATTACTTTTTCTCCAGAATCTAGTGTTGCACCTTCATATTTTAATGCTTCATATCCTTCTTTTTTTAATTTTATTATATCTGGCCATGATTTATCATTAGATGTTAAATCATAAACTTTTTTTGCATTTACTTTTACTTTAATAATTTCTCCAACTCCTCTGTCTTTAATATATGTTTCACTATATTTTTTTGAATTAGATAAATAAGTTCCAGCTTTATTAGCATCATTAAATCCTAATTTTTTTATATTTTTGATGTTTTCAGGTGTTGAACCATGATATAAATCTTCTTTTATAACACTGTTTTTTATAAATTTATTTGCATCGCTCTCAACCATTTCTGATTTCCATTCAATTTCTTCGGAAGGTCCTTTTACTTTTGCTCCATATAAATCCACAACTGGACTATAAGTGCATCTACACATCGGATGCAAAGGCATTTCTTCTTGTTCACCAATATCATATATCTGTCCATTCAATGCTTCACACTCTGGACATGTTCTATCACCGAATGATGCAACCCATTTTATTTTACTAATACCATTTTCCTTATAGTATTCAACTGCTCCTTGATTAGCTAACCTTGTTACTTCACTTCTTACAATTCCAATACTTCTGTTTTCTTTTGTCTTCTGTAATATTGGCAATCCACTTGCACCTTTCTTTATATCTCCTTCTTCATTCATTCGATATAAATCTTTTAATTCAAGTTTCTTATCAATATCCTTTGCCATATCTTTCATACTCAAACCTTTCTTAAATCCATTTTCTAATATTGCTCTTAATTCATCAATTTGTTTATCAGATAAATACCCAGCTACTCTCTCTGCTTCTGTCGTTGCTTTAATTTGATTAAAATCATAACTTTTTACTTTGCTCAAAATTTGATTTATATAATCCTTATATTTAAACCCTAACCATTCTTCAATATCATTTACATTATCCCAATTCTCTTGACAATGTTTACACTCTTTCATATGCTCATAGTTTTTATTAATATACTTTACTTCTTTCTCTTTTTTAACTACCTTCTCAATATTTTCAATTACTTTAATATCATTATTCATATCATTATTCATATCATTATGCATATCATTATTTAATCTATCAATATTTTTAACAGACTCTGTCTTTCTTGTTATCTTAAATTTAGGCAATAACCCGTTCTTCAACACCCCATTCTTCTTATTAAATATTCTTCTTACTTTATTCTGCTTTTTCTTTTCACTATTAGTACCACTAATACTATCTATTTTTTGCTCTTCTCTAATCTTTATTTCTTTTTCTTGTGCAACTTGCATCATTTGAGTTATCATAGATTTCATAAGTTCATTATCTGTTTCCTTTCTCTTAATTAAATTATTTTTATCAATTTCTTGTTGCTTAATCCACTGCTCATTCCTTTTTTCTTCTTGCTTCATCAATACTTCTATAAATCCATCTAATATTTCTTTTGGTGATGATTGTTTAGGTTGTTCTGCTTTAGATATTGGCTTTTGTGGAAATCCTTTATTCTGTCCTGGCACTAATGGTTGTGCTCTTTGTTCTTCTCTTGCTCTTGCTTCTTCATCTTTCGTTTTTAATTGTTCCCAAGTATCTTTATCTAATTTTAGCTGATTTATTAATTCGTCTTCTAATATCTCTCTCATTGGCATAGATACAGTTGGAGACTTAATCATATCAGTAATTAATTTTAATCTTCCTTCTACTTCAAGAATTGATGGTGTCCCCCATTCAAATTCTACATGAACATCTAATCCATTAGCCATTAATACACGACGAAATATTTTTTGTTCTATAATCTTTTCTATTTCACTTTGCATTGATTGTATTCTTTTTTGAAATGCTTCCATACGAACACGAGCTAATCCTTCTGGAATATTAGCCATTCCCATCAATTCTGGTGGTATCTGAAAGTCATAAAGTAATTTCTGCATATCATGTTCAAGAACTACGCTAAATTTATCTCCAATGTTTCCAAAATCAACAACTTTCAATTCAACAAGAGCATCTGTTGCCCAATTAGTTCTATTATCCATAATTTCCATCTTCTGACCATAATTTATTACATCGCTTTCTTTTGGTAATATCTTAGTATTACCATCGACATATCCCAATTTTGCATGAAGAGGACTATTTGCTTTTCTATGATAAATCTTATGCATATCATTTTCATTCGTTAATAAATTATCCATATCTCTCATTGCAGGATATCCAAGACCTAAACCATATGCACAATCCCCAATAATATTAAATGCTAAATGTGCAATTTGTTCATTATCAAATGGAATAACTTTTTTATCTCTAACAAGTTTATCCATATTAAAATTCTTAAATCCCCCAACATACTGATTATAACCAAGAATGTCGCCAGTATCAGTTCGTTTTACATACATATTATTAGCATTCAGAACCTTAACTCCTTTAATTCCCTCTTTCATACTTCCACCAAGTTCTAAGAATCCACTTCCTTTATTCAATGCTTCTTTAGTCCAAGCTCTTCCACATGTAGGTAAATCAACATCTTCTATAAAATCTTCAATAATTGTTTTTGCTCTCTCATCTTCACAAGTTATATAAAAACCAGACCCCCAAATAAAATCATTATACTTATCAAGAACAGCACCATACAATCCACATCTCTTACATAACTCTTCCATCTGCTTAAAATCAAATGGATGTTCTTCACCTAATTCATTAGGAAATTTAACATCTTTTTTCTCTACAGCACCTTTAAACTTTTCAGATATACTATCAACAAATTCTTTAATATCATTAGATATTGTAGGTTTATAATCAAAATTTACAATACTACTATTCTCATTCACTCTTTTGCTCCAAGGAAGTTTAATCATAATCTTTTATTCTTAGAAAAGAACATTCTAATTTGCGTTCCTTTGTTTGTTTATACTTCATATTAAAATCTTCATGAATAATTAATTATAAAAATATTTATTTTTAAATATAAATGTTTAAATTATATAATTAATATTATTTAATTATCCTAACATTGGACAATAATTATCTTCATCTTTACATGCCCAACATGCCAATGCTAATGCATCAGGATAATCATCGTGTTTATTGGCACTATGATGTATCTTTATTCCACCATTACTCATAATCTCATATCTTAAATCTAAAAGCTGATAAACCAATTTCTTATGTTTAGGTATCTTCAATTTTCCCTGTCCCATAATTTTCTTTAAATTACTATACATATCCATTTTGCTTTGAATTGTAAATCTAATTCCTTCAACTATACTATCTCCACAAACTCCAATCTTATCTAACTCTTCTTTTAACCAATCTGTAGGTCCATCACCCATTCCTGTTTTATCAAGACATATTTTAATAAACTTATATTTCTGATATAACTCTATATCTTTACCAACAACTTCTCTTGGTTTATTCTTCTCATAGTTATCAATACTAACCACTCTGTATTTGCCACCACAACTCAAAACACTTATAAAAACACTTTCATCTTCACCTTCTCCTGCAATATCATTACCCAATCCATAATCGTATCTTATATTTGGTTCTTCAGGAATATTATATTCTTCAGTACAACTTTCAACTAACTCTCTACTAAAATAACAATCTCTATCCTCTACAAAGTTACCATATATTTCACACTGAACATATAAACTATCTTCTCCATATTCAATTATATCCTTTTCAATCTCTGCTACTCCTTCTGCATTCAAATAAGGATTATCTTTATAATTATAATGAAAACAACCATAATCTTCATCACCTTTCTTTCCTCTATCCCATTTTTCCCAAACATCACCTTTTCCCCAAGGAGTTGTTGTTTCCCAAACTGGTGCACCTTTATCATAAGTCAAAGGTTTAATAGCATTATCTGCTCCTTTTTTAATAAAAGCACTTTCATCTTTAAACACTCTATCATAAGCATCTCCTCTCAAACTATTTGGATTATCAGCAGAAGCAAAATCAATAAAACTGCCGTTCTTCCAAATAATTTTAGGATAAGGAGAATGAATAACTTTTTCTATATCACAATCTGTTTTAGACTTAGCAGTGAGTTCAACAATCTTATCAAAAATAATCATACATTGCTTATATTGTGGTGTTATAAGAATTTGTTTTGGAAATAATTGTAAAACTCCTCCTCTTATTAATTCACCAGCAATCATCTGACTCTTTCCACTTCTTCTGCCACAAACAACAATTTTATTTTTATTCTTACTTCTTAAAACCTCAATCTGTTTCTTATGTGGTATCTGATTCAAATAAGCAACTTGAAACCCAACTGGGTCATAGAAATCTTCGACAGATAATTCCATTAATACTTCTCTACCATTCGCCATAATCATCCTCATCCTTATGATGAATTTCTTTATGACAATGACTGCACAATGCAACAACATCTATATCTAATTCCTCTTCACCTAAATTCTCATAACTCAAATGATGAAGTTGCGTTGCTTTTGCACCACACTCACAACATGTCCAATCTGTTTCTTCCATTAACAATTTTCTTCTTTCTTGCCAATCTTCTGAACACAGATATTCTTTATAATCTTCTTTATTTAAATACATTTTTCCAATAATTTCTATTAAAATTAGTTTTAGCATGACAACTTTTACATAATGTTATCAAATTATCTGAATTACAGTTCTTCTTATTATAATCTATATGATGTATACACCAACCATATTTATTACAAATTTGACAAATATATTTATCTCTTTCTCTTATGGCTCTTTTTAAAGTGTTTGTCCAATCTGTAGTATAAGGTTCTAAAGAAATTCCTCCTTTCCAATTATAATGTTCTTTACCTTTTTTTATTCTTTTTTTAATTGTTTCTTCGTTTTGTTTTAATCCTATATGTGATTTACTAATTTTTTCTATTTGTTCTTTTGTTCTTTTTTTCCCCTTATTGGATAAACTTATTTTTTTTCTGGTGTTTTCAGAAACTATATGTCCTTTATGCCCATTTGATATATTTATTTTTGCTTTTTCTGAAAACTTATATCCTTTTTTATTTTTATTCCAAGGAGAATTTCCTTTTTTAAATGGATGTATTTTTCCTTCATTTATTCTTCTTTTAATTGTATTGCTAATTTTTTTATTTCTTTCTTTACTATATATTCTCATTATATCTTCTCCATAATCTCTGATGGAATAACTTCTGTTATAACTTGACTTTGTTTATAATTCTTTAAACGTTGAATAACATTTTCTACTGTTGTTTCAACATTTACATTAACATTAGTTTGTGGTACAGGATATAAATATTTCATAAAATCTAAAAGTCTATTCATCATTGAATTTAAATCTCTAATACTTTCTTGTTTTAATTTTCCAGGATTATCTTTATTAAGCTTTTCGTCTTCGCGTAAAATTCGTTTAAAACATTGAAGAATATCATCTAATTCTTCAATACACTTTTCCTTAGTCCAAATTCTTGCCTTTTCTTTTCTTGCTTCTTGTCCTTGTTTTCGAACTTCGTCATCATATTCTTTGGTTCTTCCAGAAGTCCCAAACCCATAATTCTTTATATCAGGATTTGACATTTTTATTATATAATTAATATAAAATTAATATCAATTATTTCTTCCTCGCTTTATATTCTTCAATTGGTATATAAACAGCAATACCATGTCCTCTATCTTTACATTTATAACTCAAGGTATGTCCAGATATAACACTTGTTCTTAAACCATTTACTAAAATATCTTCTTTATTTTCTTGGTCTTCAATCAAATCAAATCTACTCTCTTTTCCATATTTATCCAAATCGCTTATATCTAACTTTAAATTCTCATTAACAAATCCATAAATTCTTTGACTTTCCTTTTGCATATTTTCTATCTTATCTCTAAAATCTAATCTCGCACAAGGTTCATCAAATGGTAATCTTTTCTTTACATATTCTTGAGCTTTACTTGCTAATTTAGCATTAAATATATCAAAAATTGTTTTTGTTCCAAGCAAAATAAAATCAGACCTTTCAACAACTGATTGTGGTCTTTCAATATTTGTTTCCATTATATTTTTTTAATTCCTCCTTTCACCATTATCTATCATTATTTCTTTTATCCTCATAACCTCATAAACACCTCATCATCTCATAAACACTTCATAAACACCTCATAAACACTTCATAAACACTTCACTATCCTATATAACTTCTATCTCTCTCTTTATTATCTTCAATTTCTTCAATAGTTTTCTTTTTTACTTCTACAACATTCTTAATCTCTACACCATCAGCAATTTGTATTCCCAATTCCTTTACAACTCTCTCATTTAATTTCAATTCATCATCAAAACCTTTTCTAATTTCCTTATATTCTCTAATTGTCTTTAAATAATTCTGTTCCAATCCTTTATTCAACATCAAATCATAATATTCAACTTGAAAACTCAACCACATATTTCTTTTTTCAATATTCTCAATTTGCTTCTGATTAATATTCACTTCAACTTTACTCAAAGGTCTTCTATTTGATTTTACCATCTCTAATTTCTCTGTCTAACTTCATTAACCTTATTAACTTCATTGACTTCAACCTCCTTTGTAAATGCTTGTGTCTCTTTCATAAACTTAATCCAATCATCTATCTTCACTTGAACAAACTTAGATAAATTAAACTTACCACCTAATGCCTTAATACTATCAATAAATTCAATTTGGTCTTGCCTAATTGTTATGCCCTTAAACTTAAACTCATCTTTTTCCATAACTTACTATAAACTAAATATATAACTGAATATATTATTTATAAATATTAACTTATATATTATATAATTTGCTATATATAATCAAAAATACCATTTAAATTATTTTAGTACATTCAAATTCACTTGTAAGCCCATCAAATTTAAGTTTTCGTTTTTAACCATAATTATATTAGTCTATTCTACAATTGCTCCTTCTTGCCCTTCTAAACCACATCTATCCACTATTCTACGAATGATATAAGCCATTTGTTTATCATTATCGACCATAATCACTCCAATCTTATGTTTTACAATCAAACTAACAATCTTTCCTAATACACAATTTTCATTAATATCGCTTTTTCTTTCTGAAACTCTCCCATTAATCAATATAAAACTCCATTTAAACCTCTTCTTCAATTGCTCAACTTGTTTTTTTAATCTTCCATCAATAATACTTGCACAAAAATCATCAATAGTCTTTCTCTCAAACCCAATATCCTTATAAACATAATCGCCAACTAACAACCTTTTCACTTTAACCTCAAATCCAATCTTCTCTAATTCTTCATTTAAAACTGCTCTTTCTCTATCATCAACAATAATTCCAATTCGTTCTACTTTCTTATTCTTTTTCATATTATTTTTATATTCTTTTTATATTCTTTTTATATTATTTTTATATTCTTTTTCATATCTATCTAACAACCACTTCACATTTAATTTACAACAGCTATCTTATTTCTTCTTCATCTCTTTTGAAATGTCCACAACAACCTTCTCAAACTCTCTAATCACATTCCTAAATCTATCGTACCAAGTCTTATCTTTGTCTTTTTTTAATACCAATAGCATCCTCTTAAAACTCACTAATGCTCTTTTCATTCTACCGAATTCATAACTCTTGCTAGAGCAATATTTACATGAAAAATTTCTTTTTCCATTTGGTTGATACTTCTCACCACAATATTCACACTCTCTTAAAAATCTAAATTGTTTTCTTATCATAATCACTCTCTTTTAAATGAATATAAACAAGCTTAAACAAGCTTAAACAAGCTAATCTACTTAATCTACTTAATCTACCTAATCTACCTAATCTACTTAATCTACTTTCCTAATATCATCAAGTTTTCCATTTCTCTTTTAATTCTCTGAAAATGCTTTTCTCCTTTATCTATCTGTTTAACAATCTGACAAGTTTCACTTGCAATAGAAAGTATAGTATAAATAACGCTTTTCTCTCCACAAACAGTCTCTGCTGTTGCTTGCTTCATATCCTTATCACAACACTTAATATCTTCTTTATTATTCATATCATAAGCATAAATCTGATAACCACTGCCACCCATTCTTGTATCAACCAACATCACAGGCAAATCTTTAATCTTCTCAAACACCAATTGTCTTGTTTCCATGTTATCAAGACACAACACCACAATAGTATTCATATTCAAATCAAACTGAAACTTACTATCAATCTTTGTCTTATCAACTAAAATATCAACTCCCGTATAATCCTTAACCACTTCTTTCAAAGCATCAACTTTAAACTTGTCAATATCGCTAATTCTATAAAACTGATTTGGAATATTCTCAACTTCAACTTTATCAAAATCAATAACTCTTATATCTCTAAACCCCAACTTCGCTAAAGTTAATGTTATAAAACTTCCTGTACTTCCAACACCAACAACAAATATTCTGCTCTTCTGTTTATCAGGATTGAATATGTGTGTTTGTCTACTATAAATTATTTCTGTCATTTCTCCCCCACCTCACTTTGAATTTCCTGCTTTAATTCTACAAAATAATTATTAAACAAATGTAAATCTCCTTTTTCTTCAAAATTAATGCATAAACAACATTTTTCTCTAAACTTATCAATCATCTCCAAACATCTTCTTCTTTCTGTTATTACTCCATTTGTATAAGCATTTCTAATAAGTAATAATTCTTTGTCTGATTTCATTTCCCCACCCCTTGAATTTTCTGCTTGAACTTCTTACAATCACAAATACTACAATTATTAACGATATATTTGTATTTTTCACTTGGATGATAATGTTCTTTTTCTATATGT